>JACCEB010506256.1_pt1 | contig 107089 bp, 90 predicted proteins | sample 7454761 | NCBI WGS metagenome assembly JACCEB01 (sample SAMN15323454, study PRJNA562643) | freshwater metagenome | isolation source: river surface water | place: USA:Blue River Watershed | collected 2017-08-18 | reverse complement strand
TCAGTAACCTCCTCCTCATCGGTTGTAGTATTACTTAGTTTAGATCCTACCTTTTTATTATACTCACTCATAACGGTGTCAAGACAGCCATCAGTATTTGCTTCCCATGCTTTACGAAACTTCTTAATGATTTCACCATCAAGTGTTGTGTAAACTAAACTGTTACCTTCTTTCTTAACAAGTTCAGCCTTCTCAATCATGTCTAACATACCTGAGTAAGGGCTCATACCTGTTTCATATGGAATCTTAACTTGAACAGATTCAAATGGTTTCGCATAACGAGTTTTCATAATCTTACATGCCGCACGAATTCCTCGCACATCACTAATCTTATTACCATCTTCATCTTCTTTAAGTTTCAATTTCTTCATAGCAACAACAATACTTGATGCGTAAACGAAACCTTGACCACCTGAGATTTTATCATCTGGGTCAAACATATCTTGTGAAGCATATGTGTGATTAGTAGCGACTAATCCAACATTGTGACTACCGAACATATTAACACAGTTACGAACAAGTGCTGTTAGTGCTTTAGGCTTACGACCCATATCACCTTTCATATCACCTGCTTCAAACTGATTAACATCAGTAGGTGTCAATAGCATACCCAATGAGTCAAGCACAAACAAAACTTTCGGTTTGTCTGTTTCGGGTAATACTTTGTATGACTTCATAAACTCTGAAATTGTTTTAGCTACATCATCAATCATAGCCATGTTCAACTTCAATAGTTTATCTTCGTCAGTAGATACACCGAGAGCATGTAGCCATGCTTCATCTAGTGCGTTCTCTGTGTCAATTAAGACTACAAAGATTCCTTGTTCTTGTGCGTGTCTAACAAGGTTTCCTGAGCAGATGAATGATTTTCCTGCCCCTGACTCTCCGGCAAAGACAGTAACTTTACCAAGAGGAACGCCTTTATTAAAATCACCACTAATGAGGTAATTGAGAGCATAATTTCCTGTCGAGATCCAATCAGTCGGGTCATTAAATCCGATTGATAGACCATCAATACTTTTTGTAATATCTTTTCTAAATTTACTAATGTCGAATGGTTTTGCCATTATAATCCTTATTATTTCTGTATACCGTTAGTATATACACTAAACGGTTGTTTGTCTAGCATGTCTGGACATTTCTCTGTCAATATGTCAATTTCCCAATCATTAGGGAAGTGTCTTAATGCACCTCTTGCTCTATCTCTAATGATGCTAGGCACTCGAGGTGTACGACCAGGGTCGCATAGTTCCTCCAACAACTTTTTACCTTGCTTTAGTGCGCGGTATCTTTCGTCTGGTAGTGTCATGGTGTTCTCCTAAGGAAGGGAGCATTGCTCCCTAGCCCCTTAAGTATTACTTAGTTTGTCTAGCACGAATCATTGCTAGAATGTCTTGTGCTTTATCACTAGAAGTTGCTTTAGGAACTTCGATTGGTGCTGATGCAGTTGATGCTTCATCATCCCAAGGTGCTGTAGAAGTTTCTGCTACGGGTTGAGCAACGGGAGTGGATGCTTGTGTGTTCCCACTAGTTTCTTTCGTTGCGCCTGCAGGTACTTCAAGACCATATGGACGATAGTATGCACCCCACTTCTCAGGATCATAAGGACGACCGTCAACTGATGCTTCAAACATTTCTTTGATAACACGCAATTCAGCTTCGCTTGGTTTCTTAGGCAAGAAATCAGCCAAGTTGTGCAAGCCATGTGCTTCAATAGCGGCTTGTTCTGCTTCTGTTAAAGGACTCTCACGGCGTGCCCAGTTACTGGTTGAGTAATCAGCATATCCACCTTTGCTAGTCTTACGAATGTTGAAATCTAGACCACGAGCATAGTCTGTTGGCAATTCAACCATTTCAGGATCCATCAAACCAGTACGAATGATTGGGATGATTTGTGGGCTAATGATAAATCTACGAATAGGATTCGCAGGAGTCTTGTCATCGCCTAGAGGGTTTGTGCGAACGAAACCTTGGAACAAGAAACTGCGCTTCTTCCAGTATTTGTTAGCCATTTCTTTTAGTGATTCGTCTTTATACCAAGGACGAACTTCTGCCAAGATAGGGCAGTTGTCACCATACATTTCTACGCATGGTACTTGTACTTCAATACGCTTTACATTAGAATCACCTTTAACACCATTGAATGGAAGTTTGATGATTTGTCGTTCGACCCAGAAGAATTCGTTCTTTGAGTCCGCATCTGGCAAGAAACGAATTACAGCACTTGTGCCTTCGTCCATATTCCAGTGTGGGTAAATTGCGTTGTCAGATTGGGTGTTAGAACCCTTGTTGCTTGATTTGTTTTCTTGTGCCGCGATACGAGCACGAATTTCTGCTAATGATGCCATGATATTTTCCTTAATAAAATTGAGATGGTCTCTGTTTTTAGTATTCGACACTCACCATGAGTGTCTAACACAAGTGTAAGTATAGCAAACGCTTACAAGTATGTCAATAGTATTTATGCCAGATGTGGGAAACCGCACAAAAAAGTGCGGCTAATTTACCCTTTTAGAAACGCTTCTTTGGCTTATTTCGTCTGCGCTTGAGTGTTTTATCTGCCGCATTCTTTACAGCCGCTACTTGTGGTGTGGGCATTTGTGGCAACTGCTTTTGAATCATTTGCAATATCTTAGCATCAGTAGGATCGTTTGGATTCAATTTCTGTCCACCAATCTTAACTGGCTCATCAGGCATTGTCTGAGCTTGCTGTTCAGGATCGCTCGGTGTATTTGCTTGCGGTGTCATATATGGGTTAGGACGACCAGTCTGTTGAGCAAGTGTTTGCTGTTGTGGTTGATTATTAGCAGTTGAACCCATACTAGTACCTTGATCTGATGTAGGGAATCCATTTGCTTCACGCCATGCATCATCAAAAGCAATGTAGGTAGAATCTTGGCGATCAATTTCTCTTTTAGTACCGTCCATTGTCCAACCACCGGGTAATTTTGTCCAAGTTCTACCTTTAGCGTCTTTAATTTGTGGTTGTAGTTTTGGAGTAACATCTATTATTCCATCAAACTCTTTAACAAATGCAGGGTTGACTTGTTGTTTGATACCTTGAATCTTGCCAGTAGTCTGTGCAGGTTGAGTCTGCACAGGCGTAGTTGCGGGTGCGCTAGTTCCAGTAGTCGCAGTTGTTTGAGCCGCAGGTTGTGTATTTGGTTGCTGTTGTGGCGCAGGCTGTTGTGTTTGCTGTGCTTGTTGTTTACGCTGTACAGCAGGTATGTTTGTATTCTGGCCTACCCACGATGGCTGAGATTGTGCGGCTTGTGCAGGTTGCGGTGTTTGTATCGCAGGTTCAATCTTACGCTGTACAGGTTGTTGTAATGGTTTGCCCATTATATCTAAACCTTTACCTTGACCTGCAGGTCTTGCAAACTGCTTAGTCAATGCATTGTTATATGATTTAGTAGTGACTGCCCCGGGAGTAAACATACCTCCCTGTGGATCAGTACCAGACTTTGCACCAGCCACGTTTTTACCTGCATCACGATTAGCTTGTCGTTGTGCCCTTACTGCGGCTGCGGCACGATCTCTGTCAAGCTGTGATTTGTAATCACCGCCCATTGGATTCTGTACACGAACAACTTCAGTAATACGCATTATTTTCTCATTAATCTCTTGATAGCATCCAGATCATTTTGACCTTCTGCCATTGTAACACCACGAGGTCCACGGTCATCTTTAACTCCGCCTGCTTTCATCAATGCGGCACGGTCAGCATAGCTACTACGCTTAACATCTTTGGCTGCCTTTTTAATGTCAGGAGTTTGCTTGTCTTTATCGACATGCTTCAATGGATCAAATTCTTCACCTACTAAGTCACCAATCGTTGCTGGCTTGTTAGCTTTAGGTCCTTTGTTGCGCCATTGACCTGCTTCACCTGTAGCATAGTCACCTGCAAATTCATCTTCTTTTACAGGTTCTTCTTTCTTGCTATAGTGAGCACGAATGTTTTGCATTTCTTTTTCGCTAGCATGTTCTTGCCCGGCTTTGCGTAATGCATCCATACCATCTTTACCATACTTCTTGTCACCCAAGTATGCTTGTAGTGCGCTTTCATCAACTTCTTCACCGGCTCTGAATCTCTTAACCATTGCTTTAAGTGCGTCAAGTTTGTCATCAGGTACATCCATATAATGGTCGTGTCCCATTTTCTTTGATGCTTTACCTAACGCAGTAAGGTGATCCATTTTATCATTGTTTTGCTTTGGATTATTTCTTAATGAACTGTCAGCTTGACCCATGTCAACTTCGTCGGTACGCTTCTCAACATCACTATGAGCCATACTTGGCTTACCGTGATTCATGCCACGTACACCGGCTTTCTTTTGCAAGTCTTTTAATAAATCTTCATCGCTACCGCCACCTAATTTATCAAATACTTTACTGCCAACTTTCTTAACTGTGTCCATAATACCTTCGTCAAGACCACCTAGTGATTGTTCGACTTGTTTAATCCAACCACTAACATCACTTGAACCAATTTCGTCAACATCACCTACGAAATCGGCAATGTCGTCAATCGCTTGAGTAACTGCTACAGGGCCGAACTTCTTTAACAAGTCTGGTCGTTGCATTATGATTCTACGAGTAATAGCACTAGCTACTGGGTTATGGTCATCGCTCTCACTTAAATCAAAAGCTTTTAAATTACTTTCTTCATTTTCTTCATCATGTGCCAATGTCTCTGCACCAGGTGCTTCTGTCAATTCTTCAGCATTGTCCGCCGCGTCTTCTGCTTCATTATCTTCAATATCTTCATCACCTTCAATTAACTTGTCTGCCCATTCTGACAATTCGTTAACTTCTGACATCTCACTAATTTTCTTATGTAATTTAGATAGTATTGGCATTACTGATTCAATACGAGGATCGACAGTTTCTTGTACAAACAATTCGTTGATGTTACTAGTATCAGTGTCATCTTCCATTAATGGTGGAGTCCATGATTCAAAATATGCATTGTAACCACGATGTCCTGCTAGTCTACCCAAGCTCTCACGCAATGCTTGATAATGATTAATACCTTCAGCTATTAATTTCTGTGTTGATTCATTGAATTGACCACTGCGTGTAGCACGAACGAATCCTGCCATCTTTTGATATTCTTCACACAAGCTACCGATGTGATTCCACTTTTCATCATGTGGTTGTCCACCTTCTGCAATATGACGAGCATATACACGGGCAATACCTGGCTTAGTAGTTGGTGCTAAGAAGCGTTCGCCATGTTCGTTCTCTAAGAAGATTTTAGCAATATTGCGATAGCGTTGTTCGCCTTCTTCAATTTGACGAGTGTGTTGTAACACAATCTTTACGCTAGGTACAGCATCACTGTAACTTGCTTTTCTGCCCATTGGGTAGTAACCTTCTGCGATTGATTCTTTTTTCTTCATATATTCTCTCTTTGCCATGTCGTGCTTTAAGTTGCTTACGTTGCGTAATTCAAAACTCAATTGATATTTCTGTGCGAATTTTTTCAATTGATTTAATAATCGATACCAAGATACATCACCTGCCTCGGATTCTTCTTTTTCACTATTCGCTATATCATCACTAAAATATACAGTTAATTTATGTAATCCATCAATAGATATAGTAACAGTACCGTAATCTTCTCCATCTTTAACAAAGTTAAATTGAAAGACTTCGGCTTCTTCAGGGGTAGGGATTTCCTTACCTGCAGTGCTTAACATAGTAGGATCTAACCCCTTGCTATGTAGTAGCTCAAATAAGTTGCGGTTTAATGATTCTGTATTTTTTGGCATAATAGTATTTATCTTTTTAGTCTCAACCCATTACCGCAAAGAACGGTAAAGGTGCGACAAATTCATCATGGTCTCGTATTTGTGTCTCTAAATCTAAGTGATAATCACTTAATTGCTGTAACATTCTAGTAACTAATAAACTAGCCATAATCAAGTCATCTGTGTCACCAATTTTAGCCGCATAACTGCCACCATGGGCTACAAACGCTTTTAATTCACTGATAAGACTACGACTATTTATGGTCATTTTCTTACTTTCAACTAATGTTTTGAACTTAGCACAACTTGCTAGTTTACTCTTATTTGTTGTATTGAATCCTCTACGACCTTTACCTGTTTCACTGATAAAGATACCCGGGATATTGCTTTCTCCGTATTCATTTAATGATACAATTGCGGCTTCCCCGATGCCGTTACATTCAATACTGTAATAGATGTTATTAGGTTCCCCTGTGCATTCTGTTATGTACTTGTTAATCTGGGATAATAGTTTAATCTGATTCGGAATATCAGTCTTATTGTGTTTCCACTCACCGATCTGTTTAGTTGTATTTGCTTCAAAGATTTGAATTGCGGCTGGGTCACCACCTGTACCCAGACTAGGATCTAGGCCCACACAGTAAATATTTCCCTTTGTTGGTTTATCATACCAACGAACTTGACCTATACGACTTACTGGTTCAATACCTTCCATCATAATTAGTGTGTTTGGGTTAATCAATGTTTCGTCAGCAATAATGAACTCACAACCAATCTCTCGGTTGAAACGATCCTCACCGAGTTGTGCCTTCATCTCTTTAGCCCATTGCTCATCACGACCCGGTTGTTCATTCCAGTAAGCACGATAAGAACGGAAGCCATTAACACCTAGTTCTGTTGTATTACCAAACTCATCTTCTGTCTTGTTAGCACCTTTCCAGATCAAAGCAAACTGATCTTCGTCACTGTTAGGCGTACTTGTAATAATCGCTTTACCACCAGTTGACAATGTAGGAGTAATAGCTGTCCAAAATTCTTTAGCAATACTTGGTCGAACGAATGCAAACTCGTCCAGATACAATAGTGTAATAGACATACCACGACCTGTGTTTTCAGTAGTTGTTGCTGATACAATACGACTACCGTTTTCAAAGTCTAATGAGCCTTTGTTGTATGTTGTTACCCCTGCTTTAATATGATCGGGGCAGTTTTCATATGCATAGCGTATGCGTTGCATAATCTCTTGTGCACCGGTATACTTGTGTGCCGCAACTAAGATAGTTGAATCAGGTACAAACATAGCATACCAGAGTAGATAACCTGCGGCTGATGTTGATTTACCTGATTGTCGAGGCATCAAGCTGATACTATAACGATATCTATGATAGGTATCAATTAATCTTTGCTGATAGGGCCAGGGATGATACAACATAGAACCTTTTGTTGGATGTTGTATGTAGAAGAAGTTATCCATAAAATATAGATAACCTGTATCCGGGTCACAGCATTTGATAAAATCCTGTAGTTCTTTATCAGTTTTAAAAACTGTTTTAGTATAAGGATTCTTTACTAGTGATGGTGCGTTACTTAATGGCTTACTCATAGTGAGTATTTATTGGGTAAAAACTATTTTAAAGTATTTCTTGCCAACCTATTTGTGCTAACACATCTGCATTATTTGAAGCAGCCGTAATCGCTAAAGTATAAGTGTCACTTACTCCGGCTAATGTTCTACCCAATTGTGCGTAAATGCTTGCGCCCACAAGTTCTGCTAATTCCCTAGAACTTACAAATCCACTTTGCATTTCTGTTCCACCGGACACTGCTGTAGCCGCAGTATCAACATCTACTCTTGTAGTAGATGAAGCATTAGCCCATGTTGCTCCTGTCAATGTAGCATTACGCAATAATGACCAACGATAGTAATTTACAGAAGGGCTTAATATATCAACTTGATTTACTTTCACAATACTATTCAAATATGAACTATTCAATCTAATACTTACTATAGGATAGTATGTTCCTGCAGTTGCTAATCTTTGTGTGTTAATATCTGTACCTGCAGTATATGTAGCAGCCGGCATATTGTATCCACCTTCACTAATAACAGTGGTACAAATTTGCTGTAGTGTGCTAGCGCCTGTGGTAGCACCTGTATTAGTTATTTCATATCTACACGGTAATGTAGCACTACCCATATATGTAGTAGTGTATGTTGGATCGTTTGCGTGATTAAATGTATGACAAGTAATGAATTGTCCATTGATAACAAATCCGGTACGAACTGTGCCTACACCTAACCATTCAATATCACACCAGAAAATCTGTGTTGCGGTTGTATCTAATGTCAATCCACTTGGGCCTGTTCCATTTAGTTTATCAGTATTCCAATCTGCCTGAGCAATGCGTTCTTCTACTAAACTTCCTGAACTACTTGAACGAATAACCATATTTTTAGTAGCATTGGCTTGTTCAAAGTATACACCGTTATTTGCGCCAAAGTAACCAACTCTTTGTCTTAAACCTGTTTTGCTAGGGGACATACAGAAACTAGACATTACTAATAGACTCTTGCCTGCTTGATAAGGGAAGCACCATAAACTTTCACGGATAACTTCACTACCACTTGCCGCAGTTACATTTAAGTTTCTGACATTGGCGTTATAGTCAAATGTCACAGTGCCACTAGTAGCAGTAGAACTTGACCAGTCATATCTACGCTCGCCTGTTAATGCTGAATCAAAGAATGTGTATGGATTAGACACACGCAATCTTGCGAATGCATCCAGGTTGTATCCAGTAATACTAACACTAGGAGTGCCGGTTATACTTACATTACCTTCTACAATCCAAGGATCAGTTCCTTGTGTAACATTCACATTACCAGTGATAGTATCAACTGTGATATTACCACCTTCAACTGTGACAGGTAATGAATTCCCGGATATATCAACATTACCAAAACTGTCAATGCCAATATTACCTATAGTGATATTAGCGTTGCTAATATCTATCTGTGAGTCCGTACGGACATAGACATTACCGCTAGTCTCATCTAGGGCAAGGGCTTGCGTGATATTACGCAAATACCATGGGGAAACTTCTGTTGGTTCTGGATAGGCCATAAAAAAATACTCACTTATAGTGAGTATTTATCGTTTTATTTGATATCTAATGGTCTAGTTTTAGTTACCATAATACAATAAAATTTCTCTTTAGCTACAAAATCTTCACCTTCTTCATTCTTACCTTGAATGTCAAAAGCTAAGTTATTAAACTCATCAATGTTAAATCCACATCGTACTAATAATGCCGCTAATTGTTGTTCACCGAAAATACTATAGTGGTTCAAGTTCCACTCATGTCTACGATCACAATCAGGAGCGGGTACTTCAATGTAAAGTTTACCGCCTTGTTTCAATACACGATTGTATTCCATCAAACTAAAGATAGGATAAGGACTATGTTCTAATGCTTGGCGCAAAAAGATAAAGTCAACAGACTCATCATAGTAACCATCTTTTTGTGGTAAAAAGCTTAAATCATACTTCTTAATAGTATGACCTTTATCTTCACAAATCTTTACATCACCTAAACTCAATGTAACTCCAGTCACATCAGTATAACCTCTAGTTTTCATTTCATCTAAGAAGTACCCCGGGCCACAACCTAGGTCTAGAATTTTTGCATCTTTGGGTAAATTAAGTGGGTCCACATATTTTGCAACAATCTCTTTAGTGAGTTTTTCATGCATTGGGCTAGTACCCTCATCATATATGTGTGCGGTATACAACCATTCGTTGTAAAATTTTAGCTTGAGTAAATCAAGGGTGTTGTTAATATCAATCATTGAGATTCCTGTAATTTGATATAATTACTTATTCTCAATATCAGCTATGAAATTATTTTTTGTAGCCCTTAAAAGGCTTGATAGTGCTTTGTGTATTAGTTGATTCTAATTCTTCACTGTTCAAGTTGCCTTTATTTAAATCTTTGTAAGTGATCCCTGCGGCTTTATATGCTAACTTAAGCATATCTTGTTCTTCTTTTGTATAAGGATGTGCAGTATTGTTTTTACCAACCCAACTCTCAGCATCCATGTTGATTGGATTTACACCGTCACTACACGCAACTGCCATCATTACACGATTCAAATCATAGGTACGGTCAAATTGATTATCAGCAAATATATTCAAACCTCTAGTAGGTTGTTGCTGACGCTTAGTTATTTTACCTTTTTTACTTTCAGATACAAATTCATTTGCTCTCATCGTTTGTACCCTTTAAAAGCTTTCATAGGTGATTGCGTTAGTGTGTCATCCATCTCATCACTAGTAGGTGTACTAACAGCTTTTTTGCCTGACTTGCCTATTTTGCCTAGTGCTTTGTCAATTAGTTGTCCTACTTCAGGATCCATTGAGCTAACAATCTGATGTTCACCCCAATCAGACTCAGCTTGGAATTCAGGCTCAGCCCCATTCAAAACATTATCATTACCGCTCTCTCCTCTTACTGCAGCCATTGCTACACCAAACCGATATAACTGGTAGAAGTCTTGATTTTTCAATTCAGGAATAATAAAAGTATTAGGCAATGATTTAGCAACAATAGCTAAACCATCGTGTGCATCATCTAACTTTTGTTCAACAATAAATTCTCTTGCTCTCATATTAGCCGTTCTCTGTAGTGATTTCAAACTCGGTTTCAGTATCTAATACTGAATCGACATATCCATCTAATGCAATATTTAAGCCATTTGCAGTGTCACCGATGAAAGTTATTTGCGCTGATATAAAGTGTAACAATACTTCATCTACTATTGGATCTGCCATCAATCTGACATTACCACTAGATACATCCATACTGTATCTTGTTACTGCATTCCCAAAGAATGTTGTACCGTATCCTGTATATTTTACATTAGAACTATCGTTTGATATTTGTGCTGTAATTGTAATCTCTTGGCTATCAGGAGTTCCTGTATCACTTGATCTGATTTGAAAACTTGCTTGTGTAAATGTATTTGCTGGTGTTTCAAAAATAACTTGTCCAGCTGTATTACCTATACTATAAACTGTATAAGTACTTGTTCCGACATAGAATAAGTTACTGAAGTTGTTGTTAATCTTTTCAAACGCAACTCGTAATGGATCACCTTGACCATCATTGGGTGTAGCACCTACATTGATATATTCTTGGTTATAATATGGACCAACTGGTTGCGTAAATGTTAACATCTTCGCAGTGGGATCTTCCTGTATTGCAGGGAATTGTGATCCTACATAGATATTGTTAGCATTGATCGTAATATTGCCAGAAAAATTTGCATTCGCGGTGTTTGAGCCACTTTCTGGGAATTGGTTAGGGTCAATTAACTCAACATTGGCAGTGGGGGCTAGCGCAAACAAGTTTGCAAAATTGTTATTAATTTTATCAAATGCTAAACGAAGTGGATCACCTGAACCATCGTTAGGTAATTCGCCTGTGTCAATAACTTGTTGTGTCATATTAATCCTAGATATAGTATTTATCAGTTACCAAACATACCTTTGGGTTGCTGGATAAATATCGGACGCTTACTACGCTGGATTTCTTGTAAGGCTTTGATGGCCTGTATCTTTACTTCATTGTCTGCACTCTTAACCATCTCAGTTAAGGCTGCTATTCTGGCTGCTTCTGCTACAGTTGCATCACGACTTAATGATTTTTGTGCTTCTACATATACTGGATAGTTATCTGTAGTTGCACAGCCTGTCAATAAACACAATATGAATAATATGCTACTATTTTGCAACACTGTCATAAATTTTCTTTTGTGCATTATACCAATCTTGCCATCCATCAACTTTAGCACTGCATTCCCAATACAATGAATAGTTATGAACAACTACTTTCATCATTTCAGTAATAGCTACTTTATCACCCTCAATCTTCTTGAGGTCTTCACATTTTTTCATTAGTTCAGGAGTAGCATTAGGAAACTTCTGAGTTACAGGAACTGTAGTAGAACATCCTGCCAATAATAGAGCAATTAAGAGATATCTCATTTTGTTGCTCCTTTGTTCAATTCTGCGGCTTGATTGTGTAAATCAATTATATCTTTAGGGACAGGGCAATTTTCAACATATTTGATAACTTCCTCTTTTTTGACTACTTCTTTATCAATGTATTTGATAATGTCACGACCTTTTTCACGGATAACTTTAGTCTTTTCTACAATTTTTTCTTGTATTTCTACATTCTTTTCACTAGATTTGGTTTCAGCTTGTGCTATTTTAGCTTCCATCTCTTTGACTTTAAGTTCCCACTCTTTATAGTCGGCTAAGCCGCCCTCAAGATAGACACCCAAGACTAACACTATCAAGCTAATAACTTGTATTGCTAATCTGTAGGTTTTAATGAAAGGAATGAATCCTAGGACGAATCCTGCTATTGTGCCCAAAATACCTAATCCAAAGATTATATGTATTGCGGCGTCGGGTAGTATTGATAGTATCCACATAAAACTATTTATGTTTTATCATTGAAAATTTGGTATTTTTTAGTGTATAAATTAGCTGAACAATAACATGAGTCATATGGGCATTTTATGTACTCATTCGTAAATGATACATTATCTACATCTAAATCGGCAATTATGCCTGAAACACGACAATCTACTTGACCCCGTCTACATAAATTGACATCTACTGTTAAAACATCATTATTAACATTACATAACCAATTTTTAAAGTGATTTTTATCTTGTTTGATTAATTCCTGTGATCCTGCAAATACTTCATGTGATCCATCATCATATGATAACTTTATCTTATTTTCATACTGTTCGCTGATAGGTATGTCTGATTGCGTTTTATTAGGAAGTTTACCCACATATGATTTTTTGATATCATCTAATTGAGTGGTGCTTAGTTTAGAATAGATATCATGCTCGATAGTCACATTCATATATTTTATTTCTATCTTACTAGCAGTATTGTTATACAAATAATCAGTCGCTTCTATCACTAAATCTATTGTTTTATGAGTGTGAGTTACAAAACAACTAGTTTTTGTTGGCTCATTGTGGAATAAATTTAATACATCTGCTACATGCTTATAATCAGCAGTGTGCTCTGTATGATAGGATATATATAAAGAATCTATAATTTTTGCATCTCTACATTCTTTCCACCATCTTAATGTTCTACTACCATTAGTACTTAGACATATGTAAGCACCCTTTGATTTTAAATAACTCATTAACTCAATAAATTTTGGATACAGAGTTGGTTCGCCCCCTGTAATTAAAAACCATGGATGTTCACCTGATGCATCTATTAGTTTATCTACATACAGCTTGTATGTATCTAATGACTTCCATCGTTTATCACCTATTTTATTTTCTTCACCGCAGTAACTACAATTATAATTACACACATTGTGCAATAACCATTCCACTGTTTTATGTGTAGTGGGGATTACTTTTTCTGATAATATAGGATACATCAATTATTTATAGAAGCCGATGACTCGGTCTGCAATATATTGAACTTCTATATCAGTCAATTCTGGATAGATAGGTAGACTCAATACACCCCTAGATAGCATTACGCTTATGCCCATTAAATCCGGTCTGCTAATGTTTCTATCCTGTGCTGTAGGTAAGTCACCCAATACATATTCATAATGAATCTTACTATCAATACCATCAGTTAACAAGTGAGTGTGTAAACTATTTCTATCCGGCAAATACATCACAAACTTTTGATGTGCATGTGGATCATTAGTATCTGATAAGCAAGACAACGGCAATTCTTTGAATTCTTCACACCAATACTTTGCAATCTCACCTCTACGCTTTTGCCATTCTTCTAGATACTTTGTTCTAACTAATATTTGAGCACAATCTTGTTCACTCATCTTACTATTAGTTCCTACATCATGGAAATAGGGTTTGTTATTATCTCTGTATTTTACTGCATACAAGTATAAGTGTTCATCATTAGTAACAATAGCACCACCGTTACCTGAGCTTGGTAAGTTCTTTGTAGGGTCAAAACTAATGGACATACCACTACCTACCATGCCACCGCACTCTAACCAATGTTGTGCTCCGTCAACAATGACTCCGTAACTATCTTGGTAATTAGAGTTGGGCCAGGGTCGTCTTCCACCGAAACCCATAACACAATCATATATACCACCAACTCTATTATGATATGGCATGACACCATTCTTATCAGTATCACCTAACTCAACATCCCATCCGGCAGTTAAGAATGCATTGAGTGTTGCTGGATAAGTTAAATTAGGAATACGAACCTTTGGATTACCTACCATCGACTCAGTATGTTTAATCTTTTTCCATCGTGCAATAATTTCTAATGCTTGTGTTCCACTATGAACAGTGATGGCATACTTTGTCTTAGTCTTGTGTTTAAGCCATTCTTCAAACGAACGGGTATAATGACCGCCTACAAGTTGTCCGTCTTTAAGAGCACGGTGAGTTGCATCAAGCAACTCTTCACCGATGTTCTTATATTGTCTTTTTAATCCAAAGTGTGGTATATTCATTCTGTTATTACATCAAATATTGTACCATATTCATAACGGCTCCAATCGTCCATATCAACATATGTATTGATACAACGACGGTATACAGTCTTAAACCAAGTGTAGTTGTCATTCACTTTGACAGGATACCAAGCGAACCACTTCTCCCAAGGCATTATTTCTATCTTTCTGTAAACTTGATTATAGTTTACTCTGCCAGTATGTTGAGTTGCTGAGCCAGTCATAATACTTTTGAAATCCTTCTTCTACATCTACTTTAGGATCATACCCAAAGTCTTTTCTTGCCGCATCAATGTTCAATGCACCTCGACTTGGGAAGTCTGCGTCTTTGTCTTTAACTTCAATACTGCCTTTACCTGCAATACTAACTGCTAAGTTTGCGGCATCTAACAAACTACGACTATGGCTCTTTGTAATATTGTATGTTTTATTATTAGTATTTTCACTTAGTGCGGCAGCAACAATACCATCTGCGGCATCTTCTACATAAGTAAAATCTAATGTTTCACTAGCGCCATTAACTTTAAGTGTGCCACCACGCATTGCAGTTAACATAAACTTAGCGATAACACGATCCTCAACATCTAATGGTCCATATACAGCACTAGGACGAATGATAGTATGACTGAAACAATTACGACGGCTATAGTCTTTAACGATATGCTCACCCGATAGTTTCATAATACCATACTGACCTTGTGGTTTACAATTATAATCTTCTGTTACATCATCAGTAAAGTCACCATATACCATTGAACTACTAATATACAAAAACTTAGATACTTTGTGTGTCTTAGCCGATTCACATAAGTTTAGCAATCCTTCCATCATTGTTCTTGCGCCCATTGCTGGATTTGCATTAACAACTTTCTGTCGGGGGAAACTAGCCATATGAATAATGATTGCGGGTTGATGCTTTTCTATCAACCAATCAATACTGTCAGCATTACTGATATCAATGTTGTATATCTGTGTTGTCTTAATCTTCTTAAGGCGCTCACTCATTAAGTAATCAATCTCATCTTGAGGGATGATTCCATAAGTAGTCCGAGTGTCAGTGACTATAACATCGTGTCCCGATGATTCTAATTTATTAACTACATGATGCCCGATAAGGCCGAGACCGCCTGTTACTAATATTTTCATTTGTATTTCAATTCAAAATAAGTTATTTGTTTAGGTGTAAGATATGCTCTGATATCATATTGATAACCATATGTTATTGTATTAACACTGCGATGCCAACTTGGTAATGGTCTTGAATTTTCCATTACCCATTTACCTGCTTCAGATTCTTGCCATTCCCATATATATTGACCAACATATATGTCAGGATCTTCAACATCACCTACATTAAGTTTTTTAACTATATAAGTGATTGTTGTTGCTTCTGAATCAGACTGCCATAGATGCTTTAATTGGTCCATGACTTTGATAGTTCTCTAAATGTATGTCTTGCATTGTCATCTCAAAGATGTTGGTCTTTGTTGCATTTAACATCAATGTTGGTAATGGGTAAGTTTCACGCTGTAACTGTTCTTTGACTTGTTCAATATGATCTTTGTAGATATGTGTATCACCTGTACTGATAACAAGTTCACCTACTTTTAGACCACAGTGATGTGCCAATAGATGCGTAAGTAATGCATAAGAAGCAATGTTAAAAGGTAAGCCCAAGAAAACATCAACACTACGCTGATACATATGACAAGATAGTTCTTTATTTTTGTTAACATAGAATTGACTCATAACATGGCAAGGAGGTAGAGCCATTTGATCTAACTCACTTACATTCCAAGCACTTAGAATGTGTCTGCGTCCATTGGGATCAGTCTTCAAACCCTCAATGAGGTTCGATAGTTGGTCGACTTCAATCTTGTCAACTGCGAGGCGTGTGCCACCTTTGTGTGCTTTGCCCATGTCTTTTTCTGTACGGTATTTGTTCCAGTGACGCCATTGTACCCCGTAGACACGGCCAAGATCACCTTCGAATTGTGCTTTCGGTTTCCAATATGGTGCCTCTGCATTCGGCGTCCAGATAGTAACCTTTCCTTCTGGGTCACCATGGGTAATCTCTGCCAATCTACGCTCATCACTACTTCCTTCAATAAACCAGAGAAGCTCACCAACGCAAGCTTTCCAAGCAAGTTTCTTAGTAGTGACTGCGGGAAAGCCCCTACGCAAATCAAAGCGAATATGACGTCCAAAAACACTATAAGTGCCAACACCTGTTCTATCATCTTTAATTTCTCCGTTATCTAATATGTCTTGTAGTAGTTCTTTGTATTGTTTCATTTTCTTTTCCAAATCTGATATACATGGTCAGTGTGTTGTTCACTAAACCAACATGTAAAATTCTGTTCTAAGTATAACAGTTCTATATACCTATCGCAAGTATATTCGGTTAAAGTCTTAGTCAAATGTACTTCGTCTATCATATACCAACTGCTATTGATTAAATCGGCTCCACCTATTAGCCAAGCATCTTTATACTCAGTGAAATGATTTAGATTAGAAATTGCTATTGCGCCGTTTGGTAGCAATAGATTTTGACTAGTTACTACAAAGTTTAATCTACCTAACAAGGGTTTCTTAGGAAGACTCTCCCAAGTATTACGACCCATCACAACAACTTGATTTGCCGTAAGATTTTTGAATCTTGGCAAATCGCCCTGAATGTTACTCCAGGGCAATTTATTGTTGTAGCCTATTCCACCTTTCGGGTCACATGCTACGATTAGTTTCATAATTTTCCTAGAAGTCTATCTGTCTCTGGTTGTACTGTGTCAGCAATACTTTGAACATTGAGAATAAATTCTACACTCACTATCAATTCGTCTAGTTCATCTAGTTTGCGACTAACCGCATCTTCTATTTGTTCTGGGTCCAATCCTTGTTCTAAAAACTTTGCAATGTTGATAGTCTGTTGCTTTTTACCTTGAAGTTTAATAATTAACTTCTTAATAAATTGTACAGGGATTTTGTTTTTCTCAACATCTTCAAGGATATGTTCCCATTTTTCGATAAATTCTGGTGACATTAGACACTAACTTTTGCTCTAGTTTTTCTTACTTTAGTTGCGGCAACTTCTACTGCTGGAGCAGGTGCTACTGATGGATCTAAACCTTTAGCTTCATCCATTAATCGTTGTGCTTCAGCTAATAAGCCTTTTGCTTCTCGTTCCATCTTCTGCGCTTGCTCTAATCGTTGTTTAGCTAATGCGGCATCACCAAGTAAGTCACCTGTCGGTTGAACTGGATTCTGATTGCCACGCATACGACGGACTACATCTGCTGGATCTTGCAATCCTCGTGATTTGTCTAGTTCTTGTAAACGCTTAACTGCACTCTCACCTTGTTGCATTTCGTCAAGAATTGTATTCAATTCATCTAAACGAATAGTTTGATTTGGTGACGGTGTCATCACAATTTGACTTGTCTGAACTTTCTTTAATTGACCTTCTGCATGCAACACTTGGAGAATAATTCTTCCATCTTTTGTATGTGTGCGATTCAATGCGTCTGCTAAGTGTTCACTGTTTTGTCCAATATCACTTTCGATACATTGAATTAATGGGTCATGGATGTGTTGGTTTAGAAGTTCGGTGTAAGTAACCAAACACATATGGGGTTCACCTGGTACTTCTCGGAATACTACTGCAACTTTACGGTCGCCTTGTTTCCCTACATGTCGTGTAAACATATTAATCTCCTCTTGTATATGCTAAAGATATTTAACTGATTAAATCAGTAACAATTTTTTTATTTTGCGTACCATTGCTTCAAAATGCTCTCTGCTGGCTTATTTCGAATAGATGATGACAAATTCGGGTAAGCAGTATGAGGTGTCATTACATCTGTCTGCCAATAATCCCTAGAAACTACAGTAATATCATTACTAGGTAATTCATTGATTGCTTCCAGTGTGGCTTGATAAACAATAGCCTGTAATGAAAAATCAACCGCAACATCTTTCTGGATACATCCTAATTTACTACCAGCATTCATGTCAAACATATTAACAGTGCAACCTGTTTCTTCGACATAACCTGGATTTGTAAGTGCGTCTGCCCTGGATTGTATGCCGAACTCAATCATGATAGGTTTACCTAAAGTAGACCACCACGCCGTTGATTGGTAAAACGGATGTTTCTTTAACAGTTCTTTGTAGGACGCAACAGTTAGATTTTTGTTTTGTTCTTCTGTTAATCGTAATTCCCATGGATGTGATGCAAGATAGTCTATATTCTGAAAATAAAAATCATTAGTATAATCTAACGATACATGATTGGTGTACATAAACAACTTACCAGAGTAATGTTGCTTTACAATATTAAAATTCTTAGTTAATTCTTGGCGGAAGAATTTTAGTGTATCCACTGCACTATCACCGGTGTTAGTATACACACAGGCACTACAACCAAATTCCCAACCATCTACACCCATTGACTGATATGCAACTGCTCTATCTAAAATAAAACTGTGATATGCTTGGAACCATTTAGTATAATTTTCTTTATTACCCAATGGCATATACAATGGTTGATTCGGACCATCGACCATGGCTTGAATCTGATTGTATAGAATAACTTTCATTCCTGCATTATGTGCAGTCTTTACTAAAAGAGATAGTTCATTGTCACGAATAGGACCAAATGAGTCCTCTGCTTTTACAATATACCAACTGTCATCAGCATGTCTAGAAAGATAATGCCATTGAGTAACTGTAATAGTCTCAACCCCTAAATATTTCAATCTATCAATAGTTTTTTTAAATTCCAATTGAATATTACCAGTACAGCCCCTGTCTAAAATAAATGCAGGATTATCATGTAACATGATATCTTTTAATGAGATGCCCCTTACAATTGATTTTTTTAATGGTGCATTATTAATTTTAGGTAATTCGTATTTGCCAAGCCATTCTTTGGGATAATGTAATGTGCTAATGTCAAGATTACATAAATCCGTTGAAGTCAATAATGTACTAGGTGTTGTGTATGAAGTAGGGTATGCTACTGTATTGATATTTGTAGGGACTGAATAACTCTGTGATGCTACTGCCGGGGAGATTGTAGGCTCAGTAATTGTCCCGCCACCACCGCCACATGCTACTAAAAAGCTAGTTAATAATGTAACTAAACATGTTTTCTTTAAGACCATTTTAATTCAAAGATTACAGCTTCTTTAGGATCCTCAAAACTGATAGATCCTAAAGAATTCAGGTTAAACAAAAAATCAGTAGCATCTACTGCAATAGAAAATCTACCTTGCAAATGATCCAAAACCCATTGTTTAGATTCTTCAGTTAACTGGGTAGTTACTGGTACAAAATGTACCGGGGGATATGGTAGTTCTCGCTGAGAAAACCATATCATAGGATTTACATCGTATTCATTCATTTGGTTAATGCATCTAACATTTTATATTTTTCATACGCTTCAACTACTGCAGGTGTATCATTAGTATTTGTGGGGGCTACTTCCATCCACAATCCATACTTAGCCGGATGTGAATAATGATAGCTATGTCCAGACTTACGACCTTCGTTATCAAATACTCTAGGCTGATGAATTCTACCAGAAAAATATAATCTAGTTGCTAATGCTTTTACTTTTGACAATTCATAACTATCCAATGTATCAAGATTAGATTTACGGGGGAAGGGATTACCTTCCCAGTAATATTGTTCTACTACTTGCATGTAAGTAGTAAAGTCAGGGCACATTGTACGTGTTACAATGAACATAACATCATCCTCGGACACTTCGTTTGCCATCAAACTTTTCAAGCAACCACCGAGGCTTGTACCAATATATTTCATACAATCATCTTTCTATCTTGTTTAACATAGTCGCTATAAACTTTTTTACCGTTCTCTCTAATCCATTCTACAATGGGTTGAGGATCATCATTGAATGCTTCTGTTAGTTCTTTATATCCCATTGTGCTAGTGAATTCATAAATTTCATAGCATCGTTGACTATTCACCCTTGCTCGTAATATCATATGTTGCAATGGAATAGAAGGTGGCTTTGATGGGATTTTTTCTTCTTTGAGAATAGCAACAACTTTCTGTTTGTCCCATTCATTATATCTATTCATGTGTAAGTCAACATCATACAGACATTCAAGACCTAGCATGTCCCACATTGCGAGATAGTGTTTAGTTTTGTTCTTTCTTGAGGATGACATATAACATCTCTGCTTTACTAATTGCGTTTGCTAATGAAGGTTCTGTTTCTGCTAGTTTAAGAATCTCTTTCCACTCATACCATTTAGTAATGTAATTTTGTGAAGTATCCTCTTTGGTCAGAGTCCGATCAGACGATCCACTCTTGCGTGAGTAGACCGTCTTACCGCCATCTGGACTTTCGTAGATGATTATTTCCTCACTGGATTTAATCATCTACATCTTTCATCATTGCAAAAAAGTTCACAACGACTATGAAGAACAGCCAAATTAATCCTAGTCCAACTAATGAAACTATAATGTAATCTAACCAACTCATATATTACTTCTCATCATACAATGCAAATGTGCCGAACGGTGGATTCGGATTAGGGTCACCATGAATGATCCAAGTAGTATCACAATAATCTGGGTCACCCCAACTACCACAGGGATAGCCGTCAGTGAAACAGATCAGTCTCTTAGGTACATTGCCTACTTTCTTCAAGTATTCAAAGATAGCATCAAAGTCAGTACCACCACCGCCCATTGGCTCATATGTGTCAATGCTATCCATATTCTCTGAATTGAAGTCAGCAGGGTTATAGATGTCAGTATCGAAACAGAATACATGGACCTTGTAACCATCGAATGCATCCATCATACCACCAATCTCACCTAAGAATTGCTGTGCTTGTTTGTTACTGATAGAACCACTCATGTCAATAGCAACAACTACATCAATCTCTTCTCCCGGTGTCATGCCGGGCATGATTGCATCCATATGCCAACCTCTACGACTAGGACGCATCCAAGAGTAGTCAGTACGAATTGCACTAGTCAAGTTAGTTTGAATCAGTTCACGCCAGGGCATTACTGGGTTAGTATGTTGACGAATCAATCGCTCAACGCCTGCAGGCAACTGACCTGCTTCAGCACTTTGTGCGGCATTGATAATTGCTTGCTTAACTTCCTGACGAATGCGCTCTTTTTCTTCATCACTCAGTTTAGGTCGTCCTTTACCTTTACCTTCTTGATCTCCGTCTCCGTCACCCTCACCGTCGTCACCATCTAAGTGATCATCTAACAATTGATCAATCAAATCATCCATAGAGATTTTTTGAACATTCTTCATCAAATCGTCATACACTTCTTCAGCAGGCTTACCATCATACTTTTGTTCGTACAAGCAAGGTACTGTAGTAATGAATTGACCAACTTTGTGACGCTTCAAGTCAGCATTGACACAATAGTCATCGGCAATGTTCCAGATTTGAGGATCACGATGATTACGGCGACCCATGTGATCGTAGACCACATGCAATACTTCGTGTGCTACCAAGAATTCAACTTCTTTAGGCTTCAACATCATAATGAAGCGGCTATTGTAATAGAATTTCTGACCATCAGTTGCCGCTGTAGCACACCATTCATCTGCATTAATCAATTGCAACCGAGTTGCAAGATTACCGAAAAACGAATGTCGTAGCAACAAACCAATGCGGGCAGTTACCAATCGTTCTCTTGCATCATGATCAACTTTCTTATCAGTTGGTCCAACAAGATTCTCAAATTTCTTACTGCGGGTGCGTTTCTTTGTGGGATTGAGTACTTCGCTCATATTAGTCCTTTAGTGTTTATGTGTCTATTATAGCGCATATTACATTTATTGTCAAATTGACAATCCGCGATAACCTGCATCAAATGCAATTCGTGCATAGTCTTGGGCCGCTTCAATCGCATACAATGCCATGCCTTGGTCCTTAGTCATTCCTCTTGCTCGGACACTTTGACCTAATGCATAAAAATATTTCTTACCTGTCATTTTATTTCCTTAGTTGAAAAAAGGGTGACTAGCACCCTTTTTATTTAGTTACCTGCTTCAACAATGTACTTACCGTATTTCTTGTGAAACTCATCAAAGTTCTTCAATTGTGAAGGTTCGATCGGCAACTTGTAAGTCTTAAGCGCAATCTTTGCACCCATCACAACCAACTCAGTTTCAAAGTTAGCCATAATGTAGTTGAAGAAGTTGTCAGCCATTTCGTGAAATTTCTTACTGTCAACTTTCTTTGTTTCCAATGCATCACGCAATTCGTAGCACATTGAAATTGTCAAAGAATACATTGCAGAAATTTCTTTAACTGCAAGGTCCTTCACTTTACCTGACAAGATATCTGCCGGGTCGGGCATACGACCTGCAACTTTGCGGTGTGCTTGAAACTTAACTGCAAGACCTTCACCTACTGATCCTGCAATCAGATTGAACAATGTATCAGTGTCAGTATCTTCTTCGTTGAGAAGATCACTTACGAAACACCATGAACGGGGTGTAGCAAATGCACGGCTTGCTGATTTAGAATCAAAGTCATACAAGTCTTGTTTAGCGAATGACAAGTAACCCACAACATCTTTGTGAATGCCTTTGTTCACAGCCCAGTTCTGCCATGCAGTAAAGTCGGCTCGCATTTCCAAGTGCAAGAAACGATTAGCAAGGGGCATCGGCATACGATATGTAACACCTTTGTCGCTATCACGATTACCTGCCGCAACGATAACAACATTGTCAGGCAACACATACTTACCAACTCGACGGTTAAGAATCAACTGATAACCAGCCGCTTGTACTGCAGGAGGTGCCGAGTTCATTTCATCTAAGAACAATACAACAATCGGGAATTGTGATGCAAAATCAGCATCAGGCAAGTCAACTGGCGCCGCCCAATCCATCTTGTTGATATCTTTGTTGAAGAACGGGATACCACGAATATCAGTAGGCTCCATCTGTGCCATACGCAAGTCAATCACATGACCATTGAGTTCGTCCGCAACTTCTTGCACAACTTCAGATTTACCGATACCGGGAGGACCCCACAAGAATACAGGTCGTTTTGCTTTGAATGCTGTAAGCATTGCTTTTCGTGCTTGAACCGATGTGATTGTCAGATTGTCAGATACTTGAGATGCCATTTGTTTACTCCGTTAAAAAATTAAGATGAAAAGAATTATAGTCTATATTTGATTTATTGTCAAGCTACTTGTTCCAAAATGCGCTTATATACATCAGCTTTGGACATGTAGTAATCATAGTCTCTTTCGCCGGGGCGAAAGTTTTTCCATTGATTTTGATTTGCATAAGCAATAATATCTTGCTTGAGATTGCTATCACTATAATGGCTGATGAAACCATACAGATCGTAATGGGCAATAAACCCACTGCACAAGTAAAGATACTTGTAGCCAGTCTTATTGAGGGATTCGATGTTTTTACATGCTTTAACTACATTAGAAACAATCAATGATTTTTGTCGTTCTGTAAGTGCTGTAAGAGACATTTGTGTTCCTTTTATCAATTCAATACAAGTATTATAGCAAACTTTGGATTTATTGTCAAATTTTGATGTGTTGCAATATTACAACACTTGAGCATTAGAAAAATTGTTATTTTTGCAAATTCTTTCAATATGCATATTGATAACTGATTCTTCAGTAGAGAGTGGTAATTCTCTAAAATAAAGAGTTTTACCTAGCATTACTTTACCTTTATTATTTGTTTTTGTGTAATCACTTGCAGAGATTAGCAAACAAATTTCTTCATCACTATAGGGCCTTTTCTTGACTGATATTCTGAAGTACAAAGTACTAACTGCATTTGCATTGAATTTCATAGATGCCTTTCAACTGAATAAGACTCTATTATAAACCCAACACCATTTATTGTCAAATTTTGGGTAGTGTAAAGTACCAAATACTAGTAAGTGGAATAATTGTTACTTTTTGTTTTAGTAAATCTTCCATGTATTCTACATTTAGATTTACATCAGGTAGTCTACGGTCTTCATACCAATCATGTCCCAAAAACATACCACCGGGTTTAACTTTAGGCAACCAAAAATCAATGTTATCTCTATCATTCGGATTTTCATGCCCGGCATCTAAAAAGATAAAGTCGATCGGTTTATCCCAATCTGAAACACACGATGGACTAGATCCTTGTATAGGAATAATATTTTTTCTATCCTTTGTATTTTCTAAAAACACATCGAGGGTATTTACCATTCCCTGTTTGGGTAAGTTATATTTTTGTATCTCAGTATCAGAAAATGCAGGGTCATGTGTTTGGCGGCTGTCCCATAAATCAATGCAATATAATTTACCTTTATTGATTGCTAAAGAAATTGCATAACTACTTCTACCATGCAGGCATCCAACTTCTACGCCCACACAATCAGAATGATTGTATTTGTGTAATAACGCAATTGTTGCTACTTGATGTTTGCCCGAAAACCATCCGGGTATATTATTCATATCTATATTCATTTCATTAAATTTGCCATCAGTAATAGCTTTTCAAAGTGATTAATTGCTTTATTGATTTCGGCAACTCTATCGTCAAGAATTTCAAACTTACCTGTTCTACGAATATTAACTTCAAGTTTGCTTAATTCGGTTACCATTTTACCGATATTCAAGTGCATTCGTACTAGGTCGGGGTTGTAACCAATACCATTCATTTGACTTGACAAGTCAATACTAACTTGATCCCAATCTATTGCTCGTTGAATTTTCATATTGTTAATGTAACATAGTATGGTATTTATGTCAACAAAAAAGGCTCCGAAGAGCCTTTTGTTTTATCTCATTGAGATTAGAAGCGGTGAGTTACACCAACTCCAACTTGTTTAATATCACTTGCTGTACCTACTGCATCAACATTACGATATGTTGCACCGACAATAGTACGCTTGCTCAAATTATAATCAGCACCTAATGCATAAGCCTTAACATCAGTATTGGTTTTACCATAACTTGCTTTTGCAGTTACTGCACCAAACGGTTGACTTATACCAACTAGATCACCTGTGCTTGTTACTACACCTTTGTCATCACTGTGTGTGTAAAATACTTTAGCAGTACCTAGTTTTGCACTTGCACCAATTACTGTGCTCTTTTCAGAACCCTGTGTAAATTGTGCAACAGTAGCATTAACACCAAACATTGTTGCTCCTGCACTATAACTAGAAGCTTCAGTTCCTACACCATTATGTGTGCGGTCATAAGTTGCAGTTACACCCATAATAGGCTTCAATGCAATGAATGTACCATTGCTGACACGAACACCACGCACATTATGTACATCACCTGCAATAGAACCATACAATGTGCCAAATGCATCATTGTTAGTAATTGCTAAGAAATGACTGTGTAGATTACGACCTAGGTCAATGCTACCAACTTTACTAGACAAGCCAACTGTAGATTGACGATTGCCCAATTTAGTATCAGCACCACCGATAGGATCATTAGCTGACAAACTTGTATCTAGTACAACTCTCGCTGTCAAGTCACCCATCTTTTCAGTTGCTGAAAAGGTAATGTTACTTGTTGGATCTGCTACTAGACTGGTCTTGCTTACTGCACCTGTTTTAGTATTGTCAACGAATTCGCTAACTTTACCTGTAAGTCTAACTTGTGCGGTTGCTACCATTGTTGATGCAACTAATAATGTCGCTATTGCGATTTTCTTCATATAATTTTCCTTTATAAATAAGCCTGATTCCTCAGGCTAGACTAATATTTAGATAGATTTTTCTTACCCATATAATTTAGTTGTTTGCGTAATAACATACGCTTCATGGCAAAAAAGGCACCGAAGTGCCTCTTTATAGTAGCATAGATTACACTACGAACGGGGTGTATTCAATACCAGTTGTTGCCAAACCAACTAAGTCGATATCAGTTTGGAAGTCTTCTAATTGACTTGCAATTACCAAAACATCTGCTTGTGACAAATGATTACCTGCCATCCAATTTGTCAATGCAGTAACATCAGCTAATGTAGCATCAGTGCCCATTACATTTTTATAAACATGCTTGATGAAAGTTTCTGTACTTACGCCACCGGCATCAGTTTTGTAAGTGTCAGTACCTAACAATGCTTCTGCTAGTTGTGTAGTTGTCCAACCATTGTCAGCAAGATAGATACCAATGCCTTCATATTCTGCTGTAACATCTGACTCGCCCAAAGCGGCCGCTAGTAATGCATAAACATCACCTGCAACACCATCAGCATCAAATGCGATTGCTGTATCATCAAATACAACACGCTCATGATCTGCTAATGTGAATGTAACATTAGATGCCAATGTGCTTACTGCTGTAATTTCGTCATCAGTCTTTGTGATAGTGAAAACTGATTCATTACCATTTAGTGTGTATGTGTCAACGCCGGCTGTGCCTGTAACATCAACAGCAACATCAACAGTGCCATCACCAACACGACCTGTACCAACAGCACCGAACGTAGCAATCTTACCTGCGGCGCCAACTGTTGCAACAGTTAGGATCAAGTTGTTCGCTGGGGCAGTGCCGCCCAATGCAGTACCTGCAATAGTGATTGTGTCACCTGCAACATAGCCAGAACCAGCACTTGCGGCTAGACTGTCTAAACTTGCTGTGTATACACCGTCTGTTTTTACTACGTCAAAAACTGCGTCAATACCTGCACCACCTGTCAAACCCGTAACGTTTTGATATGTTGCATTAATTGGCTTGTCTTTAATTGTAATTGTTGTTGTCATAAATTTTCCTTTATATATAAAAAATAACTCAATAAGTATATAGCGTTTCTACTAACCCTGTCAAGATTAATCTAGGCTAAAGGTGTGATCCGGATCACAATCTTGGATTGAAATATGGTAAAAAAGAGCCTTTCGGCTCTTAGTGTCGGCTACTTATCACATTGTACGCCACCGACTGGCGATTATTTAATCTGTGTCCAAACTCTTTCACGGATCTGTTTTGATAAACTGTCCGGTAAATGAACATAATCTAGTTCTTCACTCATCTTGCGCCCATTCTTAAATGCCCAATCAAAGAACTTCAATACTTCATCGCTATTAGCTTTGTTCTTAGGCTCTTTATACATGATAATAAAACTTGCTGAACTTACAGGCCAAGCATTCGGATTCTTTTGATCTACGATGCTTAATCCCATGCCGGGAACACTAAACCAATCAGCACCATCTGCGGCTGCGGCAAATGTTAAATCATCTGGACTAACATACTTGCCACTCTTGTTTTGTAGTTGTAAGAATATCATTTTGTTCTTTTTAACATAAGCATACTCTACATATCCAATAGAACCTTTGATACGATTCACATTTGCCGCAACACCCTCATTGCCCTTGCCGCCTACACTTGCGGCGGCTGGCCATTTAACTGCGGCACCACGACCTACACGCTTCTCCCATTCTGGACTTACTGTAGCAAGATAGTCTGTCCAGTTAAATGTTGTGCCACTTCCGTCTGCACGATGAATAATCGTAATCTCTGTGTTGGGTAAGTTCTTGCCTGGATTCAATGCTAACAACTTAGGATCATTCCATTTAGTAATATTACCCATGAATACATCTGCCATTACAGGTCCAGTGATCTTTAGTTCACCTGGCTTGATGCCGTCTAGATTAACTACTGGAACAGTTCCACCAATGATTGCGGGGAATTGTACTTGACCATTCTTGTCTAAATTCTCTCCGCTTACAGGTGCGTCTGTTGCACCGAAGTCTACTGTCTTTGCGTTGATTTGTCTTATACCACCCGAGCTACCGATACTTTGATAGTTCAAACTGTTGTTAGTGGCTTTCTTATATTCTTCAGCCCATTTAGAATATACAGGCATTGGAAAAGTCGCACCAGCGCCTGTGATTTCTGCGCTAACTGCGACTGTTGATATTAACAATGCACCTAATAATGCTGTTAGTTTTTTCATGTAATAGTCTCCTTGTGTTAGTATTACACAAGTATTTACTTCAGGAAATGTGACAATACTGTGACAATCGTGTGAATCCATAAGAAAAGGGCAACTAGTGCCCTATCTGATTTTCTGTTACGAGGTATGTCTTACCCTAAGCGGCGTTTAGGCTGCCAATGCGTGTTTTTTATCACGCATTGATAAATAGTAGAAAGGAGAAATATATGGGTTTCATTTATATTTGGAGAGATAAAGTCAGGAATATGTATTATGTCGGTTCACACGAAGGTAGCCCCGATGACGGCTACATTTCTTCGTCACATTGGTTAACGGGAGAAGTTAAATTTAGACCACACGATTTCAAAAGACGCATCATAAAAATGATTGAAGTATCTGATATGAAAACTGAAGAATATCGCTTATTGAATATGATTAAAGAAGATGAATTTGGTAAAAAATATTATAACTTAAAACACGGAAAGCCACGCGGTTCAGTGCCATGGAATAAAGGTAAAGTTAATATATATTCTGATGAAACTCTATCTAAAATGTCGGCTGCAAGAGTAGGAAAACCAACAACTAAAGGTAAATCAAATCCACAGTCTATTATTAATGGCAAAAAAGGAGCAAGTAAGTTGTCATCCACAGTTACCGGCAGAAGAAAGAAAGTATTACCTGACGGATCTTGGACTTGGGAATATCCAAACAAATAGGAGCCGAAGCTCCTATTGTGGTTTTTTATTTAATACAGTAAGTCCTACTGCACTTTAGCCTCACGCGGCTAAAGAATAAACGCTATCGTTTGCATTTATGGTTTTTGCTTCTACGGCCGAGTTCTCCCAACCCTAACGGCTTCTGCTTTGCCGAGCTGTCCACTAATTTACTTGTTGCCCTGTCGAATCTAGGTCAGGCCCATCATAGATGCATTGTTGGACGGTCTCTCTTGTGTTTTGGACAACATTCATCCTTTCGGACTATATTATTCCCCAATGCATCTATGGTGGACCTGGGGGGATTCGCACCCCCGTCCAAGACACTTTTCTCTTTGCTTCATACAGCAATAACTTATACTATAGCAGAGTATTTAGTTAAATTCAATCACCACTTACCCGAATCTTTATACTGATAATTAAAAGTAAAATCTAAGGCAGGATTGAAGTTGTATTCTACATACATTTTTATTTGTGTATCTCTGTCCACATTTAATACTGTGCTATCATCTGAGAATATCTTAATTCTCTTAACTGCATTTGATTCTACTTCTGATACAAAATGATATCCCCATGCATTTTCTGGTTGGTTAAAATCATAAGTGAAATCAGCAGACCAACAACCGTTTTCATCTATTTCAAATTTAATGACTGCATCAAGATCGACTCCGATTAAAGGACCAAATTCTTTTTTGTCTTTCTCTGCATCAAACACTATTTCTATTTTGTATGCTCCGTATATTCTATAGAATAGTCTCAATAGAGTCCATACTTCATTTACTAAAGAATCTGCAAAACTACTAATGTTTGGCTTACATATTTTAAAATCAAACTGTTCATACTCTATATCATTGTACACCAACGAAGGTACTTCAAGTTTGTAATCTTGTTTGATACCCGGGCGATAACACATGGGCATATCTTCTTTGTTTTTCAAATTGTCTAAGAATATATTGAATAATTTAACTCTTATTAGACGATGTGCCTTACTGTTGGTATAATCATTAGTTATCCAATTATTTAAATAATACATATGAGACACATTGTACACATGTCTATTTCTTCCCATAATATTATCATCTGCAATATTCAACCCCAATCCACCGGCAACATAATCTAAGTTATAGTTTCGGATTCTGTACAACATCACTATAGTTTCATAAAAGTCAATATATTCTTCTGTGGGAAACCCTAATATAATCATAGCATTACCATACATACCAAGTGAACTAGCATCTTTGAAATTCTGTTCTACTTCAATATTGGTAATTTTCTTATTCATGTCTTTCAATACTTTGTTAGATCCTGATTCAACTCCATACGATAAATGTATGCAACCTGAATCAGCCAAGTCTTTATAGTATTCTAAATCCATTCTACCATCACATCTTGCCCAACCAGTCCAATTTAATTTTATACCGGATTCAGTAACACCTTTGGCAAATGCTCTAAGTTCTTTTAGATTACCATTAACTAAACTGTCAACAAACCATATTGTGTTGATTCCTTTGTCATATAGTTTTTGTACTTCTGTTAATACTCTATTTGACTTCCTATCTCTGAATTTCCAAAAATGTGTCTCATCACAGAATACGCATTTAGCAATGCAACCACGACTAAATTCCATCAATACCCCATTGGGTAGTTTGTACAAATTGTTATCAAAGAATCCATAGTCAGGGAACGGTAAGTCATCTAAATTAATTCTTTGATTAATCTCTTGTCTAATTAATTTTGTTTGTTCAGGTCTTATACCCTGTTCTATATCATCTAACACTTGTAAAATTAATTCTTCACCTTCACCTGATACAATATATTCTGGTGGCTTTTGTAAATTAAATGGGATGTTACCTCGATGACATGTAGGTCCACCTAAAACTACATAGACATTTGGTAATCTTTCTCTAATTCTCTCTATTAAATATTCAGACGCCAATTGGTTACAATCATAGATCGTAAAGCCTACTACAGTAGGATTTAAATTTACAATCTTTTCTATATAGATATCTAGTGTAGGTTTTAAATGGTCATGTATGTAATTGTAATACTCTTGACCAAACCACCGGGACATATAATTATCATCCCATGGATCGAATGTCAAATCTTGCCAATTAGTTTTATCTCTCCATGCTACTACATTTATATCAATTGCATATGTTTGATAGCCGGCTTGTTTTGTAATTGCACCTAGTCTTGCTATAGCATATGGTGGCATGTCAATCGACCATTCAGGAGCCAATACAAAACATATACTTGATTTTCTTGTTGCGTAGGGGATCTCTACTTCGCTCAAAGTAGACCTAGTTTTTTGGGCGTAGGGTAATAATGCTTCTAATATTTTATTGTCTTTATCGTTTACATCATTAAAAGTATTACTCATAGTGTTTTTTATATCGTTCTCTTAACCAATCCCACTCATAGCTTAAACGCAATTTAGCTAAGTCACCGTTAACTTCATCATAATATTCAATGGCATCTAATGCACCATTGATACTACATTCTCCATAATCACCTGCACCCTTAGTTGACCAAGCCATCAAACGATCAGTTGATTCGGCATCAGTTGGATTATTCACTATAGTGGCTTTCAACTTTATTGATTCTCTAAATGCTGTGCGCCATGTACTCCAAGCATCTGTGTTGTACATAGCTATACCACTATTCATGTCAACCACTTCATGTTCATCATCTAGTGTGAAGTCAAGACCTCTACCACTATTAGCTAATGTAATCTTCTTGTTGTATGCAATCATAGCTTGGTGACCATACTCTAATCCGTTAACGGGATTAGTTGCATTAAAGATATAATGCTTGGGTATCTGTAATCTATCTGGTTGCCATGTCCAATCAAACTTAGCATTTACTCGTAACTTAGCAAACACAGTAAACATCCATGGCGTATTGCTTGCTTCTGCCGCCGCATGGTAGGCTGCTACACGACCATTCACTCCGTCGACTCTAACAACTCTATTACGCAATCCCTTAGTCACTTTCAATAAGTGTTCATAGTTCTCGTCAGCTCCAGTTTCCCCGTTGCTTAGGAAGACTATATCCAGTGGCTGAGATTGCGCTAGAGATTTGCTACGACTGATATATGGATAATCATATAACTCATTTTCTACATAATCTTTTGCTTCTCTTGGCACAATAATGCGTGTTGCACCGGTGCTAGTAATCAAAATGGTCTTAGTGTCAGGAGTCCATAAACTAATTGGTTCTGGATCTAATACATTTATTTCGTTGTTATCTTGCGTGACAAATGTAGCATAGGGCCAATTAAATTCAGCGTGAATATTATCGACATGGGTATCGCTTTCTGTTATAATAACAGGTGCGGGTAAACGCTTAACTCTTTGATGTTGATTATAATTGACCTTCTCGTAGTCTTCCAACATAATCATATCATCAATTAGCTTACGGAACTTATTTACATCAATTAAGAATGTATCTCCGAACTTCTGTTTATCACTAGGGAACACATGTAGCTGATCTTTGGCATACGGATCACATATATAACTAAAATCAAAACCCTCATAATCACAAATACTTGAGCATACCCAAATATAGTGCTCGTTTTTCTCTGGTAATGTTGTTAAAAGTTTCTTAAATGTACGCAAATAACTATGTTCGTACTTAACTTTTGTTACTGATATACCTTTAATGTTATCAACTGTTTCGTTTCCATGATCTATCAGATAGATAGGATATAAACAATTTCTAGCAATTGTTCTCTTACTCTTAACAAAGTTCAATACATTTAAGTGTTCAATGATTTTTACATACTTTGTATCTTCAGGGAATGCTTCTTTGTTGACCATGAATGTCGTACCCCAATGACTCCATTGAGTTCCAAACACATGAACCATCTTCTCTTGCCACGGGCTAGGATAGAAATCAAATTCAAATTCACTGTAATCAATCTCACTATTCAATATCCAACATAACTTAGTTTGTGACTTGTTGATACAGCGGTTGATAGTATCAACCCAGCTATTCAAGTACCGTGTCTTTTGAATCTGCGGATATCTTTCTTTTAGTGCAGTTAGTCTATCACTGCTTTCACTATTGCCCCTGTCAATATAGAACATGCTTAAGTTACTGTCAATCTCAACTGTTTGACCTTCAACATAATTGAACTCTCTATGACCCATCATATACAACGGTGCGTTAACATAGTATGTTTGTGTATTCATACTATATTCGTTACCGAAAACATTTATGTGTCTAAAGTTTTCTTCGTTTGGTCTCCAACTAAAGTCAAACTTATCGTAACTTAAATCAGGGTTGATAGCCCAAAATACTTCATCTTGATGTTCGTTAATCAAATCTTCAAGTGTTGTTTTAATCTTATAACGCTTGACGATATGACGAATAGTTTCTTCAGTGCGTTCCATGAACACTACTTCAGTTGCGTCAGGCATTGTGTATCTAGGACCGTTATCAGCCCATTGATAAATCTGCGGTGGGCTATGCGGGTTCGGTCTCCAACTAAAGTCAAATGTCTCTAAGTCATCATTGTTACTGATCTTCCAGTATTGTAGTTCTGGCTTAGGTGTTGCAACAATGTCATCAATATATTTGATTTCAGTGGCACCATCTACTTTATATTCTAATGTAGGTTCAGTGGCACTATCATTCCATTTGTTACCAAAGATATAGACATATGGAGGACTCTTAGGATCAGGTCTCCAACTATAGTCAAAGCTTTCAACTGGTATCAATGTAGTCCATCGTTGCATGTCAGGTAGTGTTGTTGCTACTTTGTCATACATGTACTTAATTTCAGTAGCACCGGGACAATGATATTCTACAGTAGGTTCACGCTCTGCTTCATTGTACTTGTTACCCCATACATAAATATATGCAGGTTCTCTTGGATCTGGTCTCCACTTGAAGTCAAAACTTGATTTATCAACAGGTATAACAATATTCCACTTGTCCCATTCAGGTTGTACATCAACATTACCCATGTACTTGCGTTCGGTTGCCCCTGGCACATGATATTCTAATGAAGCTTGTAATTCAGCAGGGATATATTCATTACCCCATACATAGATATAGTCTGGTTCTCGTGGATCAGGGCGCCATGTGAAATCAAAGTTTCTAACTTTCTGTAATACTTTATAGTTTTCATGAACTTTAGATAAATCTAGTTCTACATCTTCTTCTACTTCAGTAGGAACATCAATGAGTTCAACGATGTCATCCATGTATTTGTACTCAGTTGCCCCCGGTACAATATACTCAATTGCTACGGTGATACCATTGGTCTCCCATTTAGAAGGGGTACTCCATGCATAGATGTAAGGTTCTTCTGTAGGGTTAGGTCTCCATGTTAAATCAAATTTCTTTAAGTTAACACGCTGTATTACATTCCACTTATCTAATTCAGGCAATACTTCAACATCGTTTGATACAAACTTATACTCAGATGCGCCTTCGGTTTTATATTCAATCGTAGGTGCAATAGTACCCTCAACATGTTTGTTACCCCATACATAAATGTAAGGTGGGCTAGTTGGATCAGGTCTCCAACTATAATCAAACTTATTTTTATCAATGGCACAATACTCAGTCCAATTATTAGTTGGCTTTAGTTTAACATCTTGTGACATGTGTTTGATTTGTGTTGCACCGGGGACAATATATTCTACTGTGGGCTGTAAATCACTGCCGTAATGTTTATTACCCCATTGATAGATATAGGGTTGTTCAGTAGCGTCTGGATGCCAACTATAATCAAAATCAATCACATCTTCATGTGTAACCCAGTTGTCAATTGTAATTAATGCTTTTGATTTAACAGAATCAATGTATTTGATTTCATCTCCTTCTTCTACACCAACTGCATAGAACTTAGGTCCGCCTGTCTTTTGATGCTGTGTGCCAAATTGATAGATATACGGCAAATCTTCAATGTCAGGATGCCAGCTAAAATCAAAATCAGTAGTATCAATACCTTCAGGAATAGTCCAATGTGTCTTATCTGGTTTTGCAACAGCAGTTTGTACATTAATATATTTCACCTCTGTTGCACCATTAACTACAAATCTCGGACCACCTGATCTACTCCACTGACTAGGGAATTGATAGATGTAGGGTTGTTCGGTTGTGTCAGGATGCCAACTAAAGTCAAACTTAGTTTGATCTATGTTGCCCGGAACTTGCCAATTATCAAATTGATTGCAAACTACTTCTGCTTTTAATACATCGATATATTTTACTTCTATAGCATCTTCTACAATATATCTAGGACCATTTGTCTTTTGCCACTGTGTACCGAATTGATAGATATAAGGAGGATCATGTGGATTAGGTTCCCAACTAAAGTCAAACTTATTCTGAAACATATTTTCAGGTATATCCCAGTTATCCCCGCATGCTTTTCTAGTAACACGAGCTTCCATGTACTTGTATTCGGTTGCGCCTTCAACAACATATTGAATACTAATCTTATCTTCTGGTTTATTCCATTGATTACCCCAAGCATATATGTAAGGCGGTGCTGTAGGATCAGGTACCCAACTAAAATCAAATGATGTAGGATCAATATCTTCTAATATATCAAATGATGCAGGTCTTGCTGCCAACTTGGGTACAATGTTTTCAATGAATTTTCGTTCGGTTGCACCTTCAACATGAAATTCTACAGTTGGCATCACACTTGCAGGATATTGATTATTACCAAACACATAGATATATGGAGGGCTAGTTGGATCAGGTCTCCAACTATAATCAAAGTTATCAGGTTCATATATGATGTTGAACAACATAGGCATAGGCAATAAATGCGCTATTTGATCTGTCACATATTTTTTATCAATTGCCCCCGGCACATGATATTCTACTGTTGGCATAATAGTGCCAGGATACCATTCATTACCAAACACATATATGTAGGGAGGGTCGCTTGGATCTGGGTGCCATTTAAAATCGAATTTATCTTTTTCGATATATTCGATAATTTTCCAATTGTTTGTTATTTCATCTTTGAGTGCTACTGGATCCACATCTGCTCTATAGACAGTTAATGCATCTAAGTTTGTTGAGCAAAGCCAAGTGCCACTATCTTTTTGATAAGGACTAGGCCATACATTGTTGTGTTCTTCTGCCCACACATCTTCATCGGGTAGGAAATCAAAGTCCCAGTCCCAATCAAAATCTTTATAATTACAATGTTCGTTGATTATCCAAAAGTGCTCAGTGGTGCATTGTCGTTTAGCGTCAGCTAAATCATTTGCAAACTTTTCTCTTGGGTGAACATTGGGTTTTTCTCCGAAATAAAATACATCTCTTAACATACATATACTTATGATATAACTTTTACATTATACATTAATTCAAAGCGATCTGCATCTTTTCGGTCATTTACCATTGGCTCACCTCTGATATTAAGTGATGTGTTCAACAGCATAGGGCAACCAGTCAATACATACCACTTCTCTAATAGTTCTCTTATACCTGTTCCATCATTCGGGACAGTTTGTACCCGAGAAGTACCATCATTATGAACGATAGCAGGAAATAAGTCAGGATGCCTACAACGAGCGATGACTTGCATATACCTACTGTTACTGAAGCCACGAGGCATATCAAAATACATATCAGCATGTTCCTCCAGAATGACTGGGGCGAAAGGTCTGAATTTTTGTCTGCGTTTAATTTCATTTACTTTATCCTTTATTTCGGTTCCTCTTGGGTCTGCAAGTAAGCTTCTATGTCCAAGGGCTCTAGGTCCAAATTCAGCACGCCCACTAGCCACTCCCACAATCTTATCGGTAAGTAAACAATCAATGACACGATTGGCAGGGTAATCCCCACTAATATCATAACCGAGAAAAGCATTAGACCAATTAACACGCTTGCCATAACCGAGACAGGCCGCTCCAAGACTAGAACCAGCGTCACCAGGATTAGGCATAATCCAAATGTTGTCATAAAAGTTTCCTAATAATCTATTTGCCAAACAATTCAATGCTACGCCACCGCCATACACAAGATTCTTACTATTACCCAGTGATCTTGCTTTACTAATAACAGATGTAATCAACTGTTCGACAATCAATTGTGCGCTACATGCGATGTCCATGTTATCTGCACCTTCTAATAGGGTGTCAGGTACGCCTGTATGTAAGTTGTCTTTAAAAGTAATATCTTTATATGATTGTATTAATGTGTCAGACATTTCTTTTAATTCTTTTGATAGATTAGATTTGCCGTATGCTGCCATACCCATCAATATGTATTCTTCATCTAGCGGTCGTAGACCAACTCGTTCAGTCATTGCTGAATAGAACAAGCCGATACTGTCTGGATACTTCTGACCCCATAACTTCTTATATTGCGCTACACCGTTCTTATCATAATAAGCATTCCAAATACTAATCGTATCAAATTCACCGATAGCATCAATAACAACTACAGTAGCATCATCGTATGGACTTGTTTGAAAACCTGCTGCCGCATGACTTAAGTGATGATTGTGAGTGTGAACTTTGCCAACACGCCCATCTTGTAGTTTATGCAATAATCCGGTGCCTATCGTATCTTTAACAGATAGACTTGATAGTTTAGGCTTTTCACCTGAACGAACTTGTCGTAGAAATTTCATCCACGGGCGTTCATAGTAATGGATCTCTATATCTCTGCTATTGCAATATGATAATGCATCTTCAACTATACCAATTGATAAATGTTTATCATGTTTATTTTTGCTATAGCGTTCACTATGTCCGGCAAATAATATGTTGCCGTTATCATCAATTACGCTTAGTGCGGCATCGTGAAAGCCTGAGGATATTCCTATGTAGTTCATTTTATAAAGGGTTTAATTTCGCTAGCCCAGTATTTATTATGACCAGGACCAGGGTGCATTTTATCTCTGGCTTTATCATCTGAAAATTCTACTGGTGTCCACCATTGAGGTAATAATACACCATTCTTAAATTCTACAGCCTTTATTAATGCAAAGGTATTAGGATCCCAACTTCCATAGTATGCATCAATGCCTCGGTGTTGTGCTACATATTCAGATAGGTATATTGCCTCTAATGCATCTTTTTGCAATTCTTCTTCTGGCATATATTTAAAATATTTAGTAGTGTCGATTGAGTATGCATTACATAGTTGTGACGGTTGATTAGGCATTGCTGTTAAATAATCCACACGATCTTGTAACGGATGTGTCTTTGCAACTTGAGACCGTTCTATGCTGGGCAATAAAAAAATAGCTTTTTTTATTTTAATATGTTTTGATACGATCAAAAAAACATCAATTATAGATTTAATAGAGGACCCGCACATGCCAAAATTTAAGCAACTTATATTAAGTTCTTTTGCTAATATATTGTGCCATAACATCTCATTAGGTAAACCTAATCCAAATGTGAAGCTACAACCAAATACTGCTAAGTCAGTTTCTGTTGGTATTTCTTCAAATCTAAACCCATGTTGATTCACTACATAAGTGAATGGCGTATGTGGCCAGTCCGGAGCATATTTTAAATCATCTATACTGTAGAAATCAAATGTGGTAGTCCCGGTATCTGCTATTACTTTGTCTTTAGCTTCTAATTTACTAATGTGCTGTACATCAGATAAATTTTTAGAATCTAACACATTAAATTTTATAAAATTATTATTCATTTGTATATAAATGGATCTCGTTTTTTAAGTTCTTTTAATCTTTTACGATATCTAATTTCACTGGTAATTTTATACCATATATTTTTAAGCCATTTCATATTTGATTCTCCTTCATAATTAAATTATCTAATTCGGGCCACAATTCGTGGAACTTTTTAACATCAGGTGCATATTTACTAGTATACTCTTTTGACCATTCTCTAAACACTAAATCAGAGGGATTGCTCTCATCTCTCTCTGTTTGCAACTCAGCCGCAATAAAGGTTAAAAAGTCATGACCAAATGAGTGAGGGTTAAGTGTTAGGTATTCTTTCCACACATCTGTTTCTAAAAACTCTTTAATCTGATTAGAGCAGAAATCTCGAACAGGCTTTGAAAAGTTATTAACACATAATTGCGGAGGATGTATCAATGTTTGCCAGCTAATAGGTACTTTGAATTCGTTTGCAATTTCATACAGCTTTGTTAGATTAGTAGCTGACAAGAGATTATATGTCGGCTTCAACATCAATGTATGGCCAGGATGATATCTAATGCGTTTAATATTTTCATATAGTTGTTCCCATTTAGCACCATGTCTTACAAACTCAAACTCATCACCTGTATTTTCAAAACTAACACACCAATTTACATCAGTTTTTTTTCTTAATTCTGCAAACACACTAACACTATCTAAATTCATACTAAGATTGGTCATGATATCTATTTGTATATCATCGTTCAATGCTTGCAATAATTCTACATTCTGTTTATGAAGTAATGGCTCACCACCACCCATAATAATAGCTTGCATTTTATCTTTATTAGTACTTACTTTTGTTAGTACAGAATCATAGTACCGACTTTTTATAGCAGTAATAGGGTAATTTTTTAGTTTAGCCCAAGTTGTACTCCACAATGTGTCGCAATAAGCGCAATTCAAATTACATAAATTGTTCCAACGGATATCAGTTTGCATTAACTCAAATACAGTCGGATCGTTTAACTTTTCTTCTTCCATAGGGAACTGAGTGTAATATCCACGCTGGCTTGAACCAGAGTTTTCTTCACACCCAGCGCAATAGCTACAATATGAATTAGGAACTCCGTCAAGTATATCTTGTTTTAATTGTATTACTTTTGGACTATTGATGATTTCATCTAGTGATTGTGTTTTTAAATCTCCCCAATCCCATTGTCCGGCACAGCAACTCTTAACTCTGCCGTCATCATATACAAATAAACTCATCCAGGGACTCTTACAATAATGATCACTCATAAATTAATACTTTCTAGTGTGGGTTTGACTATTTGTTTATAATAATCACTATGTCCTAAATCATTTGCATGACCATCTTCAGCCAAGTAATTATCATTACCTGTTACAGGACCGCATACAAAATCATATATATCCTTGATAATATACTTATCTAGTTGTGACAACCACTTAGAAGTTCTTTCAGGTTTTATTACATTTCGGACAGAATATAAAAATTTACTATTAGTTGATATAGATAAACCGTATATAGATGCGATTGCAGCCACTGTCATATTAGCAACAGCCATTTCATTATATAAATGTTTAGTATAATATCGAGTGGCAGTAATCCACTCTTCCGGATAATCATCTCCTACTGCTGGTTCTGCACCTACTATCCATGACTTAAGGGTATTTGGGTAAAACGGGTCAGCTATCTGTATTCTATTAGCAGAAGTACCTGCAAAAATAACCAATTCAACATTTTCAGTCAAATGTTTAAACAAATTCATAGAAATAGACATGTTATCTAATCCCGGCTTAGATAAGTTAATCACTTGATAATTAGGATAATCTTGTTGTAATAAACTTGCCCAACAATATTGGCTAGATCCTTTATAAGATAAGTTTCGGTCTCCTACATATTTTTTTGTTTTTTTATCTATATAAAATAATCTATCGGAACATCCTTGACCAAAACCAAAGCTATCGCCGGCTATTAATATTTTTTTCATAGTTGTAAGTCCGTTAATTCTTTTTTATAGTCATTGATACTATTCAAAATAATATCTGCTAACTTTATATTATTCTTTATTGTAAAATGATTTCTATGACTATCTGACCATTCTTTCTTATCATCGCTTATGTTCCAAAGAGGTGTATTAAATGTTAAACCATTTTTAAATTCATATGTCTTTTTGCCAGTCCATGGATCAAAGCAATGCAAATGTATGACATATTTAATATCTTTTGTCAGTTCATCTAATTCTTCATACCATTTTTCTTGTGCCCATAGATGATATCTATATGAGATTAAATGTTTATAGTATTGTTGTCCTGCTAATAATACTTCACTTGGTGCTATGCTGACTTCAGTATCTATTATACCATTGACTTTTCCAAAATATTTTTCATGCCATGCTACTTGATGAACTGATCCTGGATTTAAATTATAATCATCTTCGCTAGGTATTCTATGTGGCTCCGTATGAGTTAATATCAAAACTTTAGGTACTCTACGTTCTAATTCTTCATATAAGCGTGTTCTGACTGACCACCAAGAACAACCATTAAATCCTTTACCTCGAGGTCGTCTATTTGTATCATAAGATGAATTAGTTATCTGACATGTTACCAATTGAGGCCAGTCATTTTTATCAGTACGAGAGCCTGTAAAACTATCACCTATGATTAATACATCGTCCCACTCAAACATTTAAGAATTCCTTGATATCTAAATGTTCTGGAAACACAGACCAGAAATCTTCATTTCTAATTTCATCTAACTTAGTACTGACCTTAATGAAGTTCTCTTTATGCAACATATCATCCCCTGAATCTACACTGTACATAAAGTTAATTGCATCTTTATATTGTTGTATAGTAGTTGGTAAAGTTGCATTATTGTTTATCCATGGCTCAGGAGTAGACTCTAACCATTCAATATGCTCCAATAATAATTTTTCTATTTTTTTCTTTTTCCATGTAGGTACAGATTTTAACGAGTACATAGGAGGCGTATCTAACAAGTTAACTTCTAATTCAGGTATACTAATGTAACCTAGCTCTACCCATTCTTTATGAAATTCAACTAAATTATAAACATTGACCCATGATGTAGTAAAGCTAATTCTAAAATTTACATTAGGACATTCATCTCGTAATCGTTTTCTATTACTTACGATATTTTCCCAATCAGTGTTCTTTCGCCAAAACTCACCTTTAGCATGACTACCGTCTAAACTAGCGTTAATGTTAATTCTATTAAAGTTTTTCCAAAGTTCAATTGCATTGTATTTGCCTAATTTTAAATTAGAAAAGTTAGTATTGTAATTAATAGTTAACGGCTTTTCTTTACTACCGGTATGTCCTATCCTGATTAATTCTTCAAGGATCTTATAGTGATCTAATGTCATCAGTGGTTCACCACCGGCAAAGTAAATCTGCTTCAAGCCGGGTATGTGTGGCATTATTTCTTCTAACAGTTGGTCTTCTGTTTTACCTGCAAAAGTAAACACATCCCCTTGTTGTTCTCTTTCATTATCGGCCACGCCATATATTTTCACATGGTCCTCAATCCACGATGTACTGAATCTAGGACCGCATGTGCGACATTTTAAATTGCACAAATTGTTAAATCTAGCGTCAATGTATTGCAACTGATGTACTTCTAGGGTACCGTCTTCTTTAGTAGAATTAACTAAATCATAATTGTCAGGAGTAAACAAATAATGATTTGCATTATCTTTGTGAGTTCTACTTATTAAACTCTCTCTTTTGTTACAAATAGCACAGCCTGAAACTTCATTGCCTTCTAACATATCTACACGCATCTTACGAGTAGCATCGTTATTCCATATTTCTTTCAATGTATTTTGTTTCAAATCACCCACTTGTTCATCTTGTAAAAATACACAGCAGGGTTTTACATCACCCGGTGGACCTACATATTGATGTACCCACGGGTATATACAGAATGTTTTGCTGGATTTAGCTTTTTCTAATGGTGTCATTTATAAATTCCAAAATAGGGGTTAATACTCTTGTGTGATCTTCTTCTCGTATACCATCAATATTCTTTAATGATTGTATACCTCTATTAAACATTTTCTCGTCAAATTTATCACTGCTGTTAGTAAACAACATAGATTGTTTATATAAATCTAATAATTTTGCAAAGAAATTTGTTTTAGGTTCTTGCAACGATTTCATATTAATATCTACAATACTCTGTCGTTGTTCTGATGAAAGTATGTTCACTGAATACCAATATGGACCTTCAAGCTTTGTTAAATGTGTATGTAACTTAGGAAAATTTGTTTGTGCCCAATTAAAGAATTCAACAAAATGTAATGCATTCATCCAAGATAATGTGTAATTCATACCAACTGTTAAGTTAGGATGTTTGTCTAACAAATTATAATAAGATTGTATTATCTTATATGTTTCTTGATAGTTTGTTCCATATCGCAGATATTCAAATGTATCTTCGATACCATCGATACTTAGTTGCAATCCTACATATTTAAACTTAGATGCATACTCTGATATTTTTTCACTATAGGTAGTACCATTCGTTGTAATAGACAATAAGGTATTTTGTGCAAAAGGTTGTGTAGTTACCCAATCGATAAACTTAAATACATTAGGATTAATTAAAGGCTCTCCGCCAAAGATTTCTAATCTTAATATATCAAATTCACTATTCTTTAACACATCCTGTATAAATTCAATTTTCTCAGGAGCTTGTTTACTAATACGGGTATAGTACCTTTTATCTGGTCCATTTCCATATAGTTTTAATTCATCCCATTCATTTATTAATTGTGAACTATGTATTGGTCCGCATGTGACACATTTCAAATTACATATGTTGTCAAAGCATACACCTAATACAAACTCTTTAGGGTTTTCAAATAGTTTACGGTGACTCCAAGTAGCACCACTGGCTTCTTGCTTAATACAGTGATTGCAATTAGTTTCAATATCTAATTCAGATAATTTATTTCTATAATCAGTAAGTGAATCGGCTTTTATTCCCGTCTTAAACCAACAACAAGGTTTATATGGTTCATCATCATTTGAAATATAAATGCTGTTTTTATGTGCTAAACAATCTTTATAAGGTTGTATGTTCATTTGTTTTCGTCCAGTTCCATATATTCTTTTAAATCAGCATGTTCTGGGAATACTTTCCAAAAGTCTTCTCCTCTAATCAAATCTAGCTTTTCTGTTTCTTTTGTAAAGTAATGTGTTAATAACTTGTCAGTCTGGTATATAGAGGGACGCATCATTAAGTCGATTGTTACCATAAAAGTTGATACCACTCGTTCATTATATTCGGTATGACTCTTTATCCATTCAACATGTTCTAAATATTTTTCTTTAACAATTTGTTTTTTCCAATCAGGTAAACTGCGTAAACTATAAAAACTCGGACCATCTACAAAATTTATTATAAAGTTACTAAGATCAATGTAGCCTAGCTCTACCCATTCTTTATGTAATTCTAATGCGTTAAATGCATTGGGCCAGCCGACTGAGCACATAATAAATGTGTTAACATGTGGTACTTCTCGTTTGATGCGCTGAATGTTATCTACTACAAGATTCCATTTAGTACCTTTTCTCCAGTATTCTGCTCTTTCATGATTTGCATCTAAACTAGCTGAAATTTCTACTCGCTTAAAGTTTTTCCAAAGTTCAATAACATCGTTTTCTCCCAACTTTAATCTACTAAGATTTGTATTATAGCGTAATTCTATATTTTTTCTACCTAGACTAATCAATTCTTTTAATACATTATAATGATCTTCTTGCATCATTGGCTCACCACCTGCAAAATAAATCTTGTTAGCATAATTTAAATGAGGTTTTATTTGCTCAAATGCATCAGTTTCATACTTTCCCGAGAATGTAAGAATATCTCTAGTATCTCTTATAGGTATGTTACGCATCTCTTTTAGTTTTTTACTATCAGCTATCCAGGATGTACTAAATTCAGAATTACATGTTCTACAACTTAAATTACACAAATTGTTAAATCTAGTATCCATATAATATAGTCTATGTTCTTCTACATGCCCGGTTTCATCAGTCGATGCTATTAATTTTCTAACATCATATTTTACTGAATTAGAAGGGTCATTTGGATGTACATCAAATAGCCAATCATTACTATCATCAGCCATACTAGGTAGATTTATATCAGTCCTTGATGTACACATCTTGCAACCTATAGGCTTTTCACCTTTCAACATTTTTAGTCTTAAAGTTTTTGTCTGGTCACTATTCCATATTTCTTTAAGCGTGTGCTGTTTTAAATCGCCTAACATAGTCTGGTATATACAACATGCTTTAATTTTACCATCCATATTAATATACTGATGGGCCCATGGCATGGCACAGAAAGTAGTACTACTTTCTGCCATTTTAATAGGATCCCATTCTTGGTTTAAATCCATCCTGTTATCTCCGGGAAATTTTCTTCAAAGTTTTTATTTCTGCGTTTGTCATATTCACTAATAAATTTTGCAAACTGCTCTCTACGCCATTCACGGTCTTCAGGTGTCATTGTGTCATGTCTTGCTTTCCAGAAATCATAAACCATCTGCCATGTTTCTCGCTCTACATTCGCAATTTGACCGTTGTCTACAATAAAAGTATTCATTCTAGTGAAATATTTATCGCAATAATCCGGTAGTATTCTTAAATCAAATTGCTTAGGATCAACTAATCTAGCACAGTTAAACATGATATCAATACCTTCACTGCGCATCTGTATTACTTTCTCAACAAATGTCTGGAAGTTAAAAATACTCATCAATCCAAATGTAACCATCACACGAATAGGTACATGGAATGTCGTGCTTACTTTGCGGACAGTCTGCTCCCATCTTGCAATATCTAATCCGTCACGAATATATTCAGCTTGAGGTCCCCATGTATCCATACTAGTATATACTTCTAAACCCTTAATAGTCTTAGCGTTGAGTAAAGTCGTTGCTTTCTCAAAGAACATATTCAAGTTCTTGTCAGGTACACATAGGTTAGTATTGACAACTAATGTTAGGTTAGGATTATGATTAGTTGCTACAAAGTCTAACAACTTCATAAAGTTACGAGTAGCAAGAGGCTCACCACCTGTAATGCGCAAATATTTTAAATCTTTGTATGCATCAGGCAACCACTTCCAGAACGCATCAATGTATGGATTGTCATCTTCTGGAATCATATCATGCATCTTGTCTGCATGAACCGTAGGATCTTCAACTGGGTAACTACCATACTTGCGTACTTCGTTCTCCCACTTGCTAGATTGTCCGGGGCTACAATAACTACAACCAAAGTTACATACATTACTGAAACTTAGTTCCAAGTAGCTAGGATTAACATGCTTATCGTACGGTGCGTCAATTAATTCTTGCCTGCGTTCAATTGCATAATGTTCGTTAGTAAATCGTTTTCTATCACTAATAACATCAGGATTGATTGCCTCCATGTCAAAACAATAGTAACATTCTTTTGGTTTCTCGCCATTCATCATCTGTCGGCGTTGTTCAATCTTGTGTGTAGTATTATGTAGCATGCTAGGATCACGCTTTACATCTTCTAAATTCCAACGATGAATAGGTGGGTGATAGCAACTATGGTTCTCTCCCATACCAAAATGCATAGTAGCCATCAGCCATTTAGCTGAACAGAATGAGTCTTTAATTTTGTCTGGTATAATTGGTATCATATTATTTCTTTTTTGTAAAAACATACATAGATAAAGTCTGCTTAAATGAGCAGTCCTCATCATAATTTATCGTGGTTGTCAAATCATATCCTAAATCATTCATAGCCTGTTCTAACATGGTATGAGCTATTGTTATGTTGAAATTAACGGCTTTGTAATTATTAATAGTGACTCTTTGTCCTATTTCATCAACATTTTCTCTAGTTAATGCACATGATAATTCAGCGTGTTCAATATTAAAATTAGACGGATTTTCAATTATAAATGTGTCAGGGCCTATGTTGTTTACTACTTGTTCTAAGAAGTAAAAAGGAGAATGAAAATGATATATCAACCCACATGCAACTACTACATCATATTGATTTTTATGGCTTATATAACTAAATGCATCATCATTTACAATATCAATATTTTCAAATGTGTTTGTTAAATATTCACATGCAAATATATCCGGTTCAACAACAGTTAAGCTAGCCGGTGATTTGCTTAACATCAAATCAGTATGTCTACCTTGTCCTGGACCAATTTCAAGTATTCTTTTATTAGTTACGCAATCAAAGGCAGGATTAATTAAATTAAGATAGTGTATTAAGTTATCGTCTACCGGAGCTATATTTTTAAATAGTAATTGGGTCATATGAATTCTGCTAATTCAGGCAAGTAGTCTTTATAATTTAAACCGCGAGCTTTGTCAACTGCTAGTATAAACTCTTTTGCTTTCTTTAGCAAGTCTGGCTGGTACGGTTCGTGTAATTTGTTTAATAAATCTTTGCGTTGCCATTCATGCAATCTACTTGCATAGTGACTACGCAATTCTTCTTTAATATAATCAGGCAATGCTGCCATACTTAAATAGTCCGGATACAATACATAATTATGATGCGGTGTCTTACCGTATGTAGTTTCCAACCAATGACCAAACTCTGCTAGATGATAAACATTGAGTATACTAACAGTTTGTGTTACATGCCAATTTAAATTAGGTAACTGGTTTAATTTTTCAATACTAGCAACTGTTTCTTCCCATTGTGTTGGATAGCGTATATAATAATTACGCACACCCAAATCATCTATACTTGCATTAACTGTTACTTGTTTGAACTCTTTCCATAATTCAATTAATCTGTCAGGAATATCCATCATGTTCAAACTATAAACTAAGTGAACATTCTGTGCTGTACCCAATGTAATCAAATGCTTTAAGTATTCAAAGTGAGCTTTAATCATTGTGGGTTCACCACCATTGATATAGATTTCTTCTACCGATTGGCTTTTGTTTGCTAAATCCCAATAAAATTCTTCTTTCTCAAACCATTTGAAGTTCTCCATTGGACGCAGTTTGAACCATGGCAAATCGTTAGCTATTTTCTTTTCATCGGGATACCACTTGGTACTGCTATAACTATTACATGTCAAGCAGGCATTGTTGCACACATTACCCAAGCGTAGCTCCACATATATTAAGTTGATATCCTTGAGTTTTGCTGATTTTTCAAGTTTGGGAATAATGTGTGCCCAACGCTCATTCTCATATTGACGCTTGCTTTTAATACCAGCATCTTCATCTTTCCAACAACCTTCACATTCAATTGGTCGTTGCCCGTCAATCATTGCTTGTCGTACTTCAACAAACTTATCACTATTCATTATATCTTCTACATTGTCATTGTCTAACATAACAAGACTTTGTGATTCTTTTTTCTTTGCCCAACTGATTGCATCATTGTGGTTGCTACGGCAACAGAGGCTTGCGCCTCCGTTTGGGTGTGTAGCTAAATGCATCCAAGGCAATACACATAAGGTGTTGCTCATATATTATCCCACCATGCTAATAATTTAGGATTACGACTGTAAATACCTCGCATTGTAGTTGGACCACCTCGGATTTGTTCTAGTCTTTCAACCCAGCCTTTGCCATTCTTGGCAGCTTGTTTATAAGTATCAGGCCATTCTTCTGCATGAGTTTTGCGAGTATTTTTCAATGCTTCTAAATTACCAACTAGAGTATGTTGTTTCCAGGTAACACGGGGACGAATATATTCAAGTATATCATCGACCATTTCATCTAATACTTCACGAGGCCAACTCAATGGTGTCCACATGATATCAGGATGGAATCCAAATGTTGTTTTAGTTTCAATCTTAACATCTAACTCGATGCTTAAATCAAACAATTCTTTCAAACTAAACATACCGGGTGCAGTTAATGTTAAATCAAGAACCATCTTGTCTTTACCATTTGGCAACTCAAGACCCTTCTTAAAATTCTCTAGCCATTTGTCCCACTTGATACCTGTGCGAATGTATTCTACAATCTCACCAGTACCGTCGATACTTGCACACATCATCCAGTCTTTGTATAAAGGAAGATAATCATACAAGTTCTTATCACCAAATTGTACACGGCTTAGATTGCTGTTATAACGCATGTAACATTTCTTATTGCTTCCATTGCGCAACATTTCTTCTAATGTCCACCAATGCACATCATACATCAATGGCTCTCCACCAACCCAATACATTTCTTCTACAATGCCACGACTTACTGCATCACGAAACTCTGGTTCAACAACAGTCTGCTGAAAGTCTTGCATCGCAGATTTGATTTCAGGAACCATGAAGGGTTGATTCTTCTCGTTCCACATGTTGTGAACTTTCTTTTCAGTTTCCCATGTGCTAGATAACTGCTCACCGCACATACGACATTTGAAGTTGCACAAGTTACTAAAACGATAATCAAATGATATCGGTTCCATTGTAGTATAACCAGTATCATCTGTCTTATCAAATGCTTCTTGTATCTTGTCATGGAACAATGAGCCAGTAAACCAGCCGCGATAGCTGTAGCCTTCCATCAATAAGTTCTTGTTACATACATCACACTGAGGAATTTCTTCACCACGCATTAGTTTTACACGAATATCTTTCATGTATTCACTATTCCAGTGTTCTTTTAAACTTACCGGTTTATAATCATCTAATGCTGTTTTAGATTCTTTGACTTCACCATACTTACTATCGTTACTACTATCAATATATTGTTTCTGGAACGAATGTTCCTCTCGGCTAGCACAGCATAATCTGCGTTCGCTTTGAGGACTTATATAAGTATGAGTCCAAGGTGCCATGCAAAACACCTTGTTCTTACTATCTTTGTGGGGCTTTGCATGTTCCCATATAGGAATTATTCTGTTTGTCATTGTAAATCAGGGTTGACAAACACATCCTTACTCGGATCTTCTGGTGGATGATCTGGAATCAAATCAACACCGGCACGATAATTCTGTGTAATAATTTCCTCTGCTGTAGGTAAGTCTGTTTGGATTGAATCATAAAAAGCTACAAACTCTGGTGGGAAAGTATCACGGAAACTCTTACCACGACGGACATCATACTGTGCATAGAATTGTTTAAAGTCACGACGGTTCTGTTCAATGTCTTTAACATTCTTATGAGGAGTCTTAATAACATCAAGATAATCAATCAATCGTTGAGTCTGTTCACGCTCAATGCTCATAAGCATTTGCTTGCCATCAGTTGTACGCAAATCCATAGCAATTTGATTGTCTAACCATACTTGCAATTTGTCTTTATACTTTTGACGAATCTCTGTTGGCAACATAGCACAACTTTGGAAGCTAGGGAAACGCAAGATGTTTAAACTCATAGTTGGATACACTGTATTGTGAATCTGTTTGAATGCCATCATTTGATCCATAAACTCTGTAATACTTGCCAAGCACAAACTATTGATAGTCATCATCATGTGTGTCTTTTTAATATTACCTTCAGTATGCAATCGAGTCAAGTTATGAATCCACTTGTTCCAATCAAAGCCGTCACGGATATATTGTGCGTGTGCGCCAAATGCTTCACAGCTTGTATATACTTCCATGTAAGGAACAAAGTGACTGTACTCAATCAACTTGTCCATAATCTCATCTTTAGGGACTAAGTTACTGTTAACTGCATAACGCAATACTTTGCCATCTGGACGATTAGTAGCTCGTTCTTGATTGTTCTTAAACCATTCAAACAACTTCCATACACCCGGAGCCATTAATGGTTCGCCACCTGTGATTCGAATTTCTTCTAAGTTGTCTGCAAGACCTTCTTCCCACCAACGCCAGAACGCTTGTGAATATGGATTAATATCATCTGGTAGTGGCTTAGCATGATCAGCCTCATTGATAAAGTGACTACGAGCATCACCGTCAATGTTACGATATGGACCATACTTGTGAATATCTTTAACCCATGTTGTACTGAATGACGGATTGCAATATGAACAAGCAAAATTACATGTACGATCAAAAGAGATTTCCAATGTTTTTAACATTGTATTCTCTTGCCAATCTGCTTTTGCTGTATGTAGAATATCAGATTCTTCAAATACAGCAGTTTTGTATACACGGTCACTAATGTTGTCACGACCGATATCTTCAATCTTCCAGCAGTATTCGCATTCTTGTGGACGCTTACCTTCTTGCATCAACTTACGCATGTATTTCTTATGCGGTGTGTTGTGAATAGCTGACGGATTTGTTAATAGTTCTCCTGCATCGATTTGATGACCCAATGGGTGGTGACAACTAGTTGTTTGACCATTGCCCAACCAGATAGTAGCATTGAGCCATTTAGCGGCGCAATAACTATCGCTGATAGGGTCAATCAATCTTGATTTATATTGTGCGAATGATTCTTCGTGTTTCTTGCCTGCCATTTATTTTCCTTAGTGTTTAGTATGTGCTTTGATGCACTCTCTCCAGTAACTTTTTAGTTCTGGGAAAGTTTCCATAAAATTCGTTTGTCTGCGTCTATCGTATTCTGTGATAAACATATAGAAGTTCTTTTTATTTAGTTGCAACTGCTCTGCCGGTAGAGATTCTTTCATTATAGCAAGGTCTCGCTTAATTTTCAATATCTCATACGGTTTAAATCCTTCGAATGTTTCCAAATAGTCATCACCCTGAACATTGTCTTCCATATACTTTAAACAACGCTCTACTTCATCGATTCCATATTGTCCACTATTCTGAATACTGAACCATGGTGGATATCTTAAGATTGGGATATCAAAGAATACACGCTGAAACTTCTTCTGAGTATACACTTTGTGTACAATATTATTCTCTTTTTCTGTTTCCGTTTGTTCGGGTGAAATTTCAAACTCAACTTGACTACGACCACCGAACTCTGCTCTCAACTCAAGTACCATTTCTAAGAACTTATGTAAACTTGGAATAGACATGATATTGAATGTATTGATGAAACTTACAGTACTGTATTTTGTTTCACGCAAAAATGTTCTTACATTATTAAGCATTCGGTCGAACTCAAGACCTGTACGCATATATTCTGCTTGCTCACCAAATCCATCCAATGATACAAACAACCAAAAATGTTTAAAGCCTTTATCTACATACCAGTGATTTCCACTGAATTCATTAAAGTTTTCTTTATCTTCATATGTGCGTAGTTCTTCAATTGCTTTTACTTTCTCTAGGAACTTGTCAAACAACTTTTGATCCGGTGGACACATATTGCTTGTAATACTCAATTCAAGTTGTCCATGCGGGTTTTCATTCACATAGTCTAATACCTTAAATGTATTCTTATCCATAAGTGGCTCACCGCCTGTCATTCTGAATACACGCAACTTACGATATATTTCAGGGAACCATTGCCAAAAAGCTTCAACATAAGGATTATCTTTGTTTGCAACTTTAAGTGGCATTAGTCCTTTTTCTTCTAACGCTTCTAAGTTGTTATGAGTCATGTTGGTTAGTTGATAACCACCGTGCTTCTTAACTTCTTCTTCCCAACTGGTACTCAAATGTGGACTACAGTACATGCATTTGAAATTACATGCTTGATTGAAGTTTACTTCTACATATCGAGGAGTAACATCATAATCAAACTTATTAGTTGTTACTTCATCAAATGTAGGTGCATTCCACCATTCGCTACTACGGTAGTGTCTATCACTCATGTGACCTTTAGGGTCATCACTTTGCGCATCTTCTACTTTCCAACAATAGCTACAACCTTCTGGTCGTTTACCTTCAAGCATTTGCTTACGCTCATATATCTTAATAGGCGTATTGTGCAGTACACTAGGATTATCTTTTAATAAGTCTAACGGAATCTTATGTGTAGGTGGGTGATAGCAACTTTGTGTTAATCCACTAGGTAAGTGAATTGAGACTTGTTGCCATTTAGCAAGACATAAAGATGGACTGACCGCATTTAAGCGGTCACGCATATCTCTAGCGAATTGATCGTATTCGCCGCTCATCACCAGCCCTCAATCTTACGAATTACTTCCATCTCAGTTACTAGTGGACCTAAGTTTCTAAAGTCTGCTTTGTAGTGACGCTTAAAGAATTTACTTTGCCCACCATCTAAATGATGCATTGGTAAACCAAGCTTATCACTTAATGCCGCACCTAATAATGCTGATTCACGATCAGGATCTCTATTCACATGTTCTTCCCATAGTACTGTATAGTTATCGAACCATTGAACATTATGTACATCCCATTCAGTAAGCATAGTCATGTATGTACCTAGTCGTGCTCCGTATATAGCCCAGTCACCATTCTCTACATCACGACCTACATTGTGCCAGATAGTTAAGTTGTTTAGGTTACGACTTGCTACTGTTTCTTTGAATTCATCTACTGATGGGCGAACACCGCGATTCAAACTCATCTTAACACCTTCACGGAAACCTGCACGCCAAGCTTGAAATGGGGTATAGTTTGGATAAGTTGTACTATAGCAATCGTGCATAGCCCAATATAGATTGTCTTTGCTGTCTAAACAGAAGTCAGCAATACGAGATTCATCACCGTCTTTCTGATGTTCGTGTGTTTGCATTTCACGCACATATGTTTTAGTCCATGAACTCATGCCACCATTGCCATAACGCAACCCGTTAATGCTATTAACTGCTTTCCAACGAAACTGTGCTTGTCTGAATGTTTCATCTTTATCAGTGAAGTCTAATTGAATGTTGAAGAAACTTTCTTCAGGCATGTTATCACCGTCAATTAGAATGAATCGTTCAGTGTCACTCGCTTCACCGGCGGCTTTGTGTGCCGCATCACTGCCTTTAACATTATCTACACGCTTTGCCCAAGGCACCATGTTCTTTACTTTAAGCCAGAATTCTTCTTTCTGCGGCTCGTCATAACTTAGATAGATGCAATCTAAGTCTGCTACATCAATAATATCATCCGAGTTCATATGTGTTTAATTTCCATTTAGTTGTTTTGCCTTTGTAGTTATCATCTACTACGATACTAATATCTTCTTCAGTGCAACTTGTACCTTCAATATTTGGCATTAATTTAGATACAACCAGACTAGGTATTGCAGTTGATATTTTACCATCAATAACTCTTACATCAGGTCTACCGGCTGCATATGTTGCCGCATCGATTACAATGTAATTGCCTTCAGGCTTTTCACATGAATAAAATAACACTTTACCTTTGTCATCGTAATACAGTCTGAATTCAGGCTTCTGTAACGGCTTTGGTTCCCAAATTAATACATGTTCCATTAGTATCTTTCTATTATTTTATCAGCAAATGACTTTGAGTGATAGTGAAAAGGGTATTCTTGTGTGAATGTATGTACTCTCAATGCATGTGGTAAACATTCATAGACTAATGTATCAGTCCAGTTTTCAGTAGTTGTACCACAAACAAACTGTTTCATATGGGTCATTGACAATTCGTCAAACTTAGGCAATGTTGTTTTCTCAACTCCTATAATATGACTTGCGATAGCATATGCCCAATCAGTTGTTGCTTCTTCGGTTGATTTACATTTTAATATTGCTTTATATTCTTCCCAATTCTCAAACACATCTCTAACGATTGCAAAAAATTGTTCTGCTGTATCTGATTTCTTAAAGTAAGTAATAGCGTTATAAACATCAGGTAGATTGTTATCATCTATAAATTTTCTATAAACTCTAACATCAGAAATATTACCCTTATAGTTTCGTATAGTTGTACAAACAACCATATCCTGCACACTTAATATATCAAACCAATGCGATATATCTCTAGGTATAAACATATCTGCTTCTAGTTTAATTGTTTCATCGTATGGACTAGCTTCATATACTTGCCAATCATTGATTAGTTTCCAATCACTGTCGGGAGCTAAATCACCATGAGGTAACATATCAGTTGTAATGATAGTTACATTGGCGTTTGGCATAACTCGCTTAATACTTTTTTCTAATGCTTTGGCACATTTCACATAGTCAGTTTTTTCTGTGTTTTGCGCCATTATTACAAAGCCTTTACTCATGCTATAAGCTCCATAAAATTTAATTTGTTCATTACATGAAAATCAAAATCTTTAATAGTGATATATTCTTTTTTAATTTTACCGCGTTGCCAATTGTCATACATCACAGTGTATTCTGTATTAAGTTCATCGTCATTATTTCTATAGATATGAACATTCTTTTGACCAAGATGTACTAAATCCCATGGAATAAAATCTTGTTTCAAAGATGAATGTCCATTTGCAATTCTAAGTGCTAGTGTCAATGCATAGTCATTTCGATAAGTGCCACTTACGAATCCATGCAAATCAGCATAGTGATTGAAATTCTTTTGAACCATTTCTAAGCATTCAAAGATTTGTTTAGTTCGACTTGATTTTTTAAATGCAACTACAGTAGCCCACAATGTGTCAAAGCTATATACGCTTAATACTTCTTGAGGTAAGCCAGGTTGCATTAAGAAACTTGTTTTGTTATGGCAACAAAAGTCATCATAGTAATTGAATATATCTAGTATTTTATTTGAGTTGACCATATAGTCAGTATCAAGTAATAGTGTTTCATCGTAGGGACTTAGCTTATACGCTTGATATCTCCCTTTGTTAATCCACATTCCCCAATCTCTGCTATTGCTTTTATCAGGTTCTACTAATATGGTTTTATCAAATTCATAAGGTGAATTAGATATAGATGATATATCTGTCACTACTGTGACAGGCATGTCTAAAAAGTGATTGATTCTTTTTGCTGTTGCAACTGCCATTGTATAGTAATCAAACTTTGGTGAGTTGAACGCAAATAATATTGCACCTCTGCTCATCGTTTTGACTCTAGTTCTTTCCATTCTTTATACCAGTCAAGCATGACTTTATCATAGGTATTTTTTAATACTGTTAATAGTTTCTCACGGTCAACTTGTACAGGATTATCAAAGTTATCAATTAATATGACAAAGTTATCTTCTGCTGATATGTTAAGAAAAGAAATAAGTTCAGGGGTTGCTTTCCAAAGTCCCCCTTGATCGGCAACAATAAATTTGCCATCGTACTTGTCTTTTAATTGGGCTTTTGCGCTATTGTGATTAAATCTAGCTTTTGCCTCTGCGATTAAGGTTTTGGTATCCATCTGTAACTCCTAAGAGTATTTAGATAGATACCAAGTGCTTGATAAAAATTAAGATTGTGTTACAGAACCAGCTAGAGAAATTGTTCCCCATGTATTAGCAATGTTTGTAACTTCGGGTGGGCGAACTGTTAATGTAGTTGTTGCACCTGTACCAACAGTCAATCCATCAGGAACTTCGTCCCATATTGTATATACTGTAATTACATTACCAACATCTCCGTTGCTACCAACTGGACCGTTAGTTTTAACAATAACTCTAACGAAAGTACTTAGGTATCCAGAAGGACCTGTTGATGCTGTTTGTGTGAACACGTTTGCGTTACTTGTTGTCCAAGCATAGTAGCCACTGTTAGTAGAAATTGTAGGACTATTACCACCGCCACCTACTTTAGTAACACCATTATAGCTTGTACCAGCAATAGTTGCTGTACCTGATGTTACTGAACTTAATACAACTGTACCTACATTAGTACACAACTGATTCAACAATAAGTTAATACCTGATGTTGTGTTAGCGTGTGATACAGTAATTGCAAGCTGTCCACCTGAATTGAAGAAGTAACGAGCGGCATCACCATTTGCAAATGTTGCAGTTTGTGTGAATACTGCTGATGATTGCCATGTTGATCCAGATGCTACTGCATTACTAGTTGTAGAGCTTTGTGAAACTGCGTTCAATTTATTAGTATAGATTGTTTGCAGATTAGTAGGAATAGCTGACAAATATGTGATGGTGCCACCTGATACGGGTGCGGTAACTGCAGATATTGATGAGTTTTGATGTGTTGCGGCGCTTGCAGTATTAGATACTAATGCCGCCCACTTTGTTGCTGTGATACTATCACCTGATGCTACGTTAGCGATGGCAGTTTGACCGTAACCTGCATTTGCAGAACCAGTTGCCCATACCGTGTTTAAAACGTTTGCAGTACTACCTGGATTAGCACCGATTAAAGTGTTAAAGTCAGTAGCTTGAATTGTTCCATATTGTGCGTAACTCATTGTGTATCCTTAATTTATTTTAACAAAGGCTTCTACGGCCCCTAATTCGTCTGTTGTCTTGTGCTCTAACGCACGACCGATAATATTGAAGGCTGTTGCTTCACCCGGTTTGGCTGCTCTTGCAATGCCGTTACCTGCTGAAACAAGACGCTGACCTTTTTTAACTTTACCGATTATTTTAACTTTGACACGACCACCAACAGCGATTGGAGGATGAGTATTATCATCACCTGCCATAGCATTCATCAAATAACCCGCTGTATCTGAAACTACTCCAAATACATCTTCTGACAATTCATATTGAACTGCAGTAATTTCTTTATCTCCGCCCATTTCAACAACAGTACCTGCATCATAAAATGCATCAGCTTCAAAGCGTTCTGCCAAGTCAGCGTATGTTGCATTGAATCTAGAACCAGTAGTCAATGTCCAGTTACCTGTAATATTACCTGCAGTAGTATTTGAACCAGTAGTGATAATTGATGTAGTAATCTTTGTAGGAGCAATGTTGCCACTGAATTGTACGATTGCATTTGAACCTGTTAAGTAATCAAATACATTACCGTTATTATATGTACCAGTTGGGTTGAAAGGACTACCATTAGCATAGTAGTAATTGTCTGTCTTAATACCTGTCGTTGCAACGATGTTACCATTAGTAACAATCAATGTATTACCAGATGAGCCTCCGTTAGCTGTCCATGTTCCAGTCAATGCACCTGCTGTCGTATTTGCGCCTGTTGTAATAACTTGTGTAGTTAGTGTACCTATGTTACCAGTTGTAACATTAGCAGTTGCGATAGTTGCAGTATTAGTTACTGTAATGTTACCGAATGTACCTGTTCCACCTACGCCTAAATCATTAGCAATAGTTGCATTATTTGCAGTAAGATTTCCTGTAACGGTTACGGTACCAAAAGTCGTAGTTAATGTACCTGAACTGATAGCAATTGTAACCCATGCACTTGCATTTGATAAACCGTCAGTTGGGCATAGTTTTAACAAACTATTGTTTGTATCATACCATAGTTGACCACGCAATGGGTTAGCAGGTGGTGTGTTTGCGGCATAGTTTTCCAACTGGTGGACAAAGTTTGTATCTAATGTCTGACCATAACCCGCAAAGTTTCTACCAGGTAAGCCTAAGCTCGTGCTAGTAGTATTAATAGTTCCATCAGTAATGGTTGTTAGTACTGTTCCATCACTTTTAACAATTGTATATGCCATTTCAAATCACTCCGGTATTCTGTATTTATCTTATATTGTAACTAAGTTCGTCAGGGCTTGAATCCTAACGGTATAATCTATTTGTATCTGTCTATTTAAAGACTTTTGGACAGGGTGGAAAATAACATGTGTCAATAGTCTAGTAATGACATTTCCTGCATCATCCGTTCCATAGTTTGCCAATAAACCTAGTTCATCAAAGATATAACTAGAGTCTGTTTGTGTGCTATTATCAAACGCATCTTGCCCTGAAGGCTCACCGTAATCTAATAAACATTGAACTAAAATGTCAGTATAAACACGACCAGTAGTGTGTGAAACTGTCATTTTATTTCTTGTAGGGTCTAAATTGAAAACACTTGTATCGTCAACGATCTTAGCGTAGGTTTGGTTATAAAGAGCCGCGTTTTGCCCCGTTGTGTTAGGGGGTAGGTATGTGATAACACCTGTTTCATCTACGCTTGCACCACCGTTACCGAAAGCCATTTGATAGATTTCACCGTAACCGCGACTGCTTAATGTATCAGCAATAGCTTCTGACATGTTCTCATAGTTGATAGCATTATGCTTATCTACGAAAACTTCCCCATTATTGGGATCGTAGACTTTCAAAAAGCCTTCAATTTTATATGTTAATTGTATTCCTGACATTAGATATCGCCTCGTGTTTCTACCAAAACTTCTTTGGTATTAGGATCAGTTATTTTCAAAAAAGACGAAAAATAGAAACCACCAGATTCATCGGGTTTGGGCCCTATTTCCTCTGTTAATTGTGGTTCTTTGTTATTTTCCTTAGTATTCATAGTATTTATTTATCTTTATTTAGAACTCCGCATTTAAGAAATTTGCACTTGCTGTAGTACTAATTTGTAGAGGATCACCTAATGTAGGATTATAAACATCTGAATTCCATGTCAAATTATAGTTCACAGCAGGTAACTGATTTGTAGATAGTATTCCATACACTTTTTCATATGCAGGGATATAATTTCTTTCACCTGTACCGTTTGTACCACGCTGTAATCCAGTCAATGTATTGTTATCAAAGTCTACTGTAGTAAACTTGATTTGCTCACCTGCAACATAAATCAAGTTACCCAAAATTACAGTAATAGTTAAGCTATTTCCTGTACTTACACCTGATGTAATTTCTAATACAGGAGCTGTATCTATAATTTGAACACTATAAGCAGAACTATCCAAGGTCGTAGAAGTTGTGTTATTTACAACAATAACCTGACTAATAATTCTCTTGTCTACTGATAGACCGATACTACATAAACCACTGACAACTGTTGCAGTTTCATTCAATACTACACTGGTTGTGATCTTTGTCACATCTTCTACATAAATTGTACTATCAGTATATGACAATGGTTCAGTCAACCAAGTTGTACTCAATGATGTAGCACGATAAACTGTCGGTTCATTAGACTTGTTAACATTATTAATATATGTTAACTCATCAGGTGTAGCTGTAGGAATCATGTTAGTAATAATTACAACATCACCGGGTACAATCTCTGTTAAGATACTTAGGTTATTGTCAGGATTCAAATATAATGCACTTGATGGAATTCTGTAACCGTTAACTGTTACCCAAATTCTATCAACATTTACTTGTTCCCACATGGTAACACCCATACTACCCGTGTCATCGGCTAATACAAATTCTTCACCTTGATATGTTGCAGAAATTGTTATCTTCTTGTCACCAACATTGATAGACTTAACATAGTATCTTGTTCCTTCTACGATATTACCAAATGTACTGCCTGCGAAATATACAGGTGTATCTATTACTAGTGTATCAACTGTAGTTACTTCAATTGTATTATCAGCACTGAAGGTTTCAATAGCAGTTGCATTTGTTAATGTGAATTGCTTATCTAACCATACATAACCACCACTAATCCAAGTAGATACAACTGTTACAGGATCATTGACTGCATTTACTGCAGGATCATATTCACTGTTGTACAATGCAATTTGCGTTGAATTTATTACCTTAGCATAATATGTGTTGTTGTTCAATTGTAAAGACCCCAAAGTCCCGTCAATTCTTACAACATTATTCTCTAATAAATTATGTGCCTCACTAGTAGTAATAGTTACTGCAGGAGTTCCGCCAATTTCACCTACGATTGAACCACTTTCAGTACCTGGATCAAACTCTGCACCACCTGATGTTTCTGAAACTGTGAATTCAGTTGAACTAACTGATGGATTAGAGATATAGTATACAGTACCGTTACATAGTAAATTACCAAACGGTGTTGAAGGTGTAGAACTCTTAAACATGATTGTTTGTCCAGCACTGAATCCTGTAGTTGATGTACATGTTATAACATTACCAGATGAATCTACATCAGTAATACCAATAAAGACTGGTGCTATAATTTCATTGTTAACTGCACTAATACTAGAGACAGAAGGAGGATTAATCAAACCAACCATTGTTCCTGATTCAGTAGTCAATGTAACTGGTTCACCTTCAGGTGTTTCTGATACAACAAAGTCACTTCTGTTAGTTGCTGTGCCTGTACCTGATCCTACACCTGTCGCAGTGAATAATTCACCTACAGTATTAGTTGATGCACCGATCAATGTAAAATCAGTAGTACCAATTGTTTCAATTTCATAAGTGCTACCAATTAAGAAGTTACCAGCGGTAGTTAAAGAATTGATGTCAACGATATAATAAGTTACACCTGCAACTAGGCCACCAATCGGTGAACTGAATAGTATTGCTGAGTTCAACGGAACTGATTCAGTACTGTATCCAGAATCTAATGTCAAGTAATCTGGACCGGGTGAGAATGCTTCACCGGTTGATTCTAACGCATCACCTGTACCAGCACCAACACCTGTAGCAATGAAGTAGGTTCCGATATCGTTATTTGATGCACCAACTAAAGTAAAGTCAGTATCTGCACCACCTAAACCATCATTTATAGTAGATATAATGTAACCTTGACCTATTGTGAAACTACCAGCAGTTGTCTGTACCCCACCACCGTAATCTGATTCATCAAATCCTGGCAAGTGCGTAGCATCAGAAATAACCAGTGTAATTGACGATGAGCCACTAAATGTTCCACCCAATGTAGTATCTAAATATTGTCTATCTGTACTATTGAATGTAGTTATTGCCAATATGTCACCGTTTACTAAACTGAAAGTTAAGTAAATTGTTTGTGTAGCAAGATCAATAGTGTAGTCAGAAACATTAATCAATCTTAGACCATTTAGTTCAACTACTGCATTATCTGGATTTACACCACCGATGTAGTTTGATAACAACAACTGTGTTTCACCACCAGTTGATTCATATACTTGAGTTTCGGGTACGCTATATGAGTATTGAGCTGGTTCAGTTTCACCGAATACAGCGAATGTCACAAAATCAGTAGATTGTGACAATGTTCCCGGGAACACTAATTTTGCAGTTAATCCTACATCTGCTATATCAATAGCATAATCATTAGTAATGCAATTAGCTAGACCAGTTGCGTTTGGTAACACTACTGTGCTACCGCCCGGTGTTTCTGAAATAGTAAATTCATTTGCATCAACTATTGTCTTGATGTAATATACTTGTAGCGGTGTAATGTCAGTAAAAGTTATGCAATTACAGAACACTACTGGATCATTAACATCCATTGTCAAGCTAGTATTTACAACTACAGAATTTGAACCACTCTTAGTTTCTGTTACTGTACTAGTCTCGCCTAATGTTAATTTTACGCCATTATGAACAACTAACGGGTCTGCCCATACAATACCTGTACCAGTTTGTATAATTGCTTGCATTGAACCTGTAGCATCAGTTAACGAGAATGTAGGACCAGCAATACCATCAACTAATGGGGGCAATGATACAGTAATCTTATTAGTTACATAACTAATAGTTTTTACATAATAAATCTGATCGGCTGTTATACCCCCAAACAATGTTCCTTGGAATATAATTGGCTCATTCAATGAGAAGTTAGATACATCTAAACAAGTAATTGAATTTGTACTTGCTTCAGTCTCAATACATTCAATATCTAGTGGTTCTGTACCTGGACGAATCAATCCATTACCATTAAACTTATTAGCAGAATAGTTGCAGTTTAACGGTATATCAGTATAGCCATATGATCTATTAATGAATGGTACAGTCTGTGAATTTGATCTTTGTAATTGATAACCATTACCAACTTCATACAAATCAATACCTAATGTATGATCCACTGCTAATGCAGTATCTAATGTAATTGTTTTTGTTACCCAATCAACTGTGTAATTGTAATTTTCATATATTCTAGTACTCAAACCAGTTGCAGGATCAATGTCATATACTGCAATGAATGCAGGATTCTGAACAATATTTAAGAATGAATATTCTGTCTGTCCTACTGTAGGAGTAATTTCTTCTGAAACTACAGTAAATCCAGTGTGACCATATTGACCAACTGGCCAGTTTGTGCCAGGGAGAGTAGTAACAATCATCGTTAAATTGTCTGTAACTACACCTGGAACTAATTCTTCTGGACCGTAACCTTCAGTGAATGAATCCCCTTGAACAGTATAAACTGGTTCTTCTTGTATAAACAATGTACTTGAAGTCCATGTAGATGCATCACTACTTGTTAAAATAGTGTTGTTGTCACCGACTACAATAAACTCAGAATCAGTATCATTATATGATACACCATTTAAGTTATTAGTTGTACCAGATGTTTCGACTGTCCAAGTAGAAGCATCACTACTAGTTACAATAGTACCATTTTCACCAACTGCAACATATGTGCCATTAGCGTATATAACATCTACTAAGTTTTCACTTGTACCAGATGTTTGTTCAGTGTTTGTTTCAGCACCAGTAGTACTTGTAAATATTTGACCACTGTCACCTACAATAACAATTAATCCATCACCATTAGCCATTGCATTAACATACGCTGAGGTAATTACTGTAGTTACACCATCATTAACGATGTTCCAAGTAACTCCGTCATCAGTACTACGAATGATGATAGTTTGATCTACACCACTTACTGTTTGATTACCTATAGCTAACCATCCAGTGTAGCCTTCAGTAGTATACATTACATCAGTAAAGTATCCTACATTCGTTAATGTAAATGTTTCTGCCCATGTAATAGTATCAACACTAGTAATAACATTATCACCAACTGCTACCCAACTAGTTGGGCTATAGTTTACAGTAGTTAATGTTGTAGCAGGTACTGTCAATGAAGGACCTGTAGTGTACACTAAGCCATTTGTGCTGGTATAGATTGGTGTAGCTGAATTGTTAGAAGTAATTACATATCGAGTGCCATTATATACTAAGTCAGTAACACCTACTGGATTGTTACTTAGTTTTGTTAATGTCCAATCATTACCTGTTTCGCTTGTAAGAAGTGCAGTATATGCTGATGCAGTAGAAATACTTGTATATCTAGTACCATTCCATACTACAGCAATGTTGTTGATTGTTGCAGGGTAGAATGCCTGATCTTGCAATACTGTATCCAACAAGAATTCTTCTGCCGGAGGGAATGCATTATCCAAATATGTTGAGCCTGGATAAGTGATACCGCTTACTAATTGGGTTAAATCTCTACCAGGCATATTTACTGTAGGATTATAGTATCCTACAATACGATCCAGCTCGTTGAGTTTTCTGTCACCGCTATCTAGTAGTTCCCACTTACCCAAGATAAATTCATTATCGTTGTTACTTACAATACATTGATATAGTTTGTTGTTGTAACGAACAATACTTTGTGTAAAGTAAAACGGTTCTGGTAAGAATACATAATCACCTGACTTGGCAACTGTCATCGAACCTGTTAGGTCTGATGCAATATTAAATGTTGTTCCATTAATAGATGTAGATATAGTAATTGTAGTTGCTGTTGGTATACTCTTAACATAGTAAGTTGTTCCCAATGTTACGCCACCAAATACTGTACCGGTAAATACCACTGGATCATCTACGCTAAACACACTTGAATCAACAACTGTAAATCTATCATTAGAAGCTGTAGTAGATGTTACTGTTGTTGAAACAACACCGTTGTATATTGCACCCAATGTGTCACCATTGACCGGCACTGTTAACAATGGATTAGAATATACTTCTAATTCAGTTGCACTAATAACTTTCAAGTAATATTGTTGGGTTAAGCCAGGTGGGGTGCCTGTCACTATCGTAGATGTGATACTACCATCAGTCTCATCAATACCACTTACATTAATAATAATATCATTTATACCAGTCGTTCCACCTACATCTGCGCCTGCGATTGTGATGTTGTTATCATATGCATACCCCAAACCAGCATCATTGATTACAACAGAGTATCCACCTAATGCGTAGTTAATAAAGAATGTTGGAGGTGTAGCTGTATCTGGATCCTGTGTAAATGTAGTTACTGTAGTGTCGGTAGTCAAGTTAGTTATTGCTGAACCACCTGATGTTGCGCTAACAGTAATATATGGATTGTCGGCTGTTAATAGCATTAACCCGTTATCGGCTGTCAATGTTTTTACACTTCCACCAAGAGTGTCACTGATGGTAAACTCAGTGTCACTTACAACAGATTCGATATAGTAAGTTACCAATTCGTCTACTCCACCAAATACACCACCGGTAAATGATATTGGCATATCAACATATAAACCTAATGTACTATCGCATGAATATATGTTAGTAGAAGATGATGAACTAGTTACATCAGTTGTAGTAGTACCGGTTGTTTTTACATAGTATGTAGTACCAGCGATCAAGTTTGTACCAATAGTGTCTGCTACTACAAATGGCATGTTAACATAAATGTTAGTCAATCCACCAGATAAAACATTTAGGTACAAGTAGTTTGGATCAGATGGGAAGAAAGTGCTGTTATCTACTGTAGCTACTGTATCTCTTGTTATCAAGTTACTGTTTGTACCAGAGTACCCATTACCACTATTAGTGAATTCACCTGAAGTGTTATAGAATGTAAACTGTTGTCCATCGATTTGACCAGGGCTGATCGGTAATCCAACATTACATGTCATAGAACCGGTAGCAGTTGTTAATTGCACAACATCGGCTTGGCTAGTCATTACCGCTGATGTATTAGAGGCAGCAGATACAGTTGTTAATGCAATTGGACCACTATTAATAGCGGTAGATAATGTAACTCTACTTCCACTATAGTCAATATCTGCAACATAGTACACTTGACCAGAAACAATACCGCCAAAGTTTAGAGCAGATACACCACTTATTACCATGTTATTAACAATAACAGGAGTGTTTATCTCTAAGTCAGAAATATCATCTAACACTACCCAATCACCACTGTCAACAGTAGCTTCAACTGTTATAATAGTTGGTGTATTAGTTTTTGATATAGTAATTGTTTGAGCATCAACTACTGTAGTTACATAGTAATTTTCATTCTCAATGATGTTACCAAAAGTAGTTCCAGTAAAGAATACAGGTAGTCCTTGATAGAAACCAGTTGTACCTGCTAATCCACTAGCAATTAATGGTATAGTTATATAATTAGTTGTTTGAGCAGTCGCAGTTGTATTCAATATGCCAGGATATTGAATTGTAACTACTGCTGTATTAGTAACTTCACCTATTAATGCAGTTAATCCCGCTGCCGTAGATGCAGTACTTAATGTGACTACTGTGCCACCTGAATCTTCAATACTAAATTGTGTAAGATTTTCAATACTTCTTACATAGTATACTGTATTCACAGATAATCCACCAAATGCGGCTCCAGTGAATTGTATTGGCATACCAACATAGAAACCAGTTGTAGGACCTACATAACCTTCATCAGGTGTTCCACCTTCACTAGGTGTGATTGTAATTAAATTAGTGCCACTAGTCGTATTTGTAACAATACGAGTTCTAGATGACCATTCAACTACTTCATCATTTCTAATGTTTTGTATTTCAAAAGTTGCACCTTGAGCACTAGCTAAAATACTGTCAATAGGTGGAGTATAATTAAACTCAGGTGGTGCAATTATTATACTAGAACTTGCAATCTTCTCACTATTCAATAATGAACCAGCATAGAAACTTCCGTAGAAATTACCTTGTGTCCACTCTGATACCTGTGAAGTATATGTTGTTCTATCATAGCGCAATGTAGTGATGTTCTCACGAATTGGACTAGATGACATAACACAACTTGCTCTTGCGCTAATTGCAATGTTATTGTTTGTACCAGTACCGGTGTTAACTAACGCTACTCTATCTCTATCTTGTAATGCATCTGCATAACTTGTATATAATGCAATTACGAATGCAGGTGCTGTTTCTAATACATTTATATAATAATATTGTCCGTCTTTCAATCCACCAATTGGTGTAGTATCTGTGCCAACATAATATTGTACTAAATCACCTGTCTGTACTAATTGATTATCAATAGCAATTGTACTAGTCATAGTATCAACATCTGTACTGCTAAATGTAATTACCGCACTTGGTTCGATTACGATTTGAGGTGTTACTACATATCCATCACCTGGATCGACAACATCAACACGCAATATAGAATCCAAATTCATTACTGGTTCTAATATTGCCTCTCGTCTAGGAGCAGGATATAATGTGGTATCAATGTATGCTGTAACTTTTGGTGGGTTAGCGTAACCGCGACCACCGTCTAAAACTAACACAGCAGGCAAATCAATATAGATTTGTTGACCTGGCAAATGACTTGTGATCGTAGTTTCATTTACACCACGAGTCAATCCATTCAATGTTCCATATGCTCTATCTACACTAGAATATGCAATTAACTCATATGATTTCTTGCTTAAATCTGTTTCAGGATCAGCTGGATTATAAATTTTAATTACGCCATTGATCGGGAAACCATAGATGTTGTCTACTACCATTGAATTACTGTTCAATGTCAAGTATGATGACAATACTGTAATTGGATTATTCAATACGCCCGTAATACTAGTTCCATAATTGTTAAACCAATTTGTATAAGCAGGTTCTTGCCAAATAGCATTTGTAGGTAAATATTGATTATCACCACTCTGATTAGAATATACTAACTCAGGTGTGATATACTGCTGTAAACTTGTGTTATACTGTGCAGGTAAATCAAAGTCAGTGATGTTACCAGCCCATAGATCGATACCTGTATACTTAAACAAGAAGTCTTTTACAACTACATGGTATGGTTTAACTTCATTGATATAACCTGATAAGAAATCTTGGTTATCACTTTGATAAACTTCTAATGGTAGCAACTCACGAATAGTATGTGCAACATCAATGAATGATGTTTTGCTCAACCATGGCAAGTAGTTTTGTGATTCAATTGTTTCACTTACAATATAGTTGAACAATAGAATTAAACCCTGATTTCTGAAATAGAACATTTCACCAGGAAGTTCTTCATTTAAGAATCGTGTGATAGAACGAGTTTCTTCACTTGGATAAGTGTCGAACGGTGTTGTATCAAAGAAATTATCACCAAAGCCTAAACGGGCAGTCTCATAATCCCATAGATCACTCTTAAACTGGATAGTACCGTTTTGTAAGCCAATACGCACCCATGTAGCTAGTGTGCTGTCATAGATGTATGTTTCTTGTAAACCTGCACCATTCTTGTTAACAGTTACAATTAATCCGTTTTGTGCGTTAATTGTTGCCAACTCATAATATGATTCAACTAATAAGGCTGATCTAGTGTTGTCACTATATCCAGTTGCCCACCAGTTAGTAGGTGTCCAATAATCGGTTGTCTCATAGAATGGTAAACCTGTACTTGGGTTTATAGGACCAGTTGTGTACAAGAATTGACTATTCTGTGTTTCAGTAAAAGGTATCTTAGCTAACTCTTGATTTGCAAGTGTTAGATAATTCTTCAATGCATTAAAACGATTGTAGAAGAAGCTTTGACGAGGGCGAGCTAATATACCACTCTGTACCGGTTTAGGTAAGTATGGATCGGGAACTATTTCACCTGTTTCGTCTACACCACTCAAACTATCTAGCATTCTGTCATACAATGATAGGGGAGGTAAGCTAGGTGTTGCTGGTAATCCTGGCAAGAAGTCATCTGCATATCCACTACGAATTAAACTGTATACACTGTGCGATACATCATCATTTGTACCAGTTGCAAAACCAATATGCATTACTGTATCAGTACCGTTAATATATTCGCCACAGTTATATAAGCCCATTACATCAGCTTGCAATGGTGCAAAGTATGAAATACCAGTAGATTGCGGAGCACTGATATATGATTCACAAATTGTATCACTTAATGTTTTACCAATTTGATTGAAGATAATATTTGTATTGCGTACCCAATAGAAGTATACTGGAGTTATTGCACCAGTAGAATTTAATACATATTCTACTGCATACTCATCAATACTGTATGGTGTGCCTGGACCTGTGTACAATGATGGAATCACATTGCTTGTAATCCAACTGTATACTGTTACTTGACTACCCGGGAATACTCTGCCCCACCATTCGCTGTTATACACTACATCATTATTTTGATGGTAGTTAACAAACTTAGTTGTACTTGTATTGAACCATAATTGACCTACTTGTTTAGCACCCCATACACTAGAGCCTGCTGTAACATTAGGGCTATTGTATGATGCAGGGTCAGCATTAGAAATAATATCTAAGTTTTGTGCTACTGCACCTAAGATTTTACCTTGTAATGGATCAAAATAATCTAAATTGATTAATGTGTTGTTAGTAGATGCACTATATAATTGTGCATTCTGTATACCTGCAACATCAACTTGTGTTTCAGGTTCACGGAATACTGACCAATCTGCTAGTCCAGAAGCATTCTTGTAAATGACTACTTGACCGTTATCAAAGCTAGGTCTAAAGTTAGGTGTACCAATTACAACACTGTTGTCATTGAAATCTAGTGCAGTACCATAATATGGTTGTGCACCGTAATCTTCATTTAACGCATTAACACTTTGTGCATATACGAATTGACCAACATTTGTCAATGACTCGTCATAGTTCTCTACATAATCAAACATATAAACTGCACCGGCATTTTGATAAACATCTACAAACTGTGTTGTGTTATTATCAAACAGGGTGTCATTGTTATAGTTGTCATCATCAGTTGCATCAAATGTAGTTGCTTCATATCTTGCCGCAACTGGTGCACTTGTTACAAATGAGTTGAAATCATTAAACTTAATAACAGTACCAAACTGAGTTCTGCCTGCAGGATGCGGGTCAGTAATAGTTTGTGTTGCTGTATATTTTGTTATACCCAATTCAGTTAAAACAGTACTGTCTAAAACAGAAATATCTAATTTGTCATTTACTGTTGCTAAGTCAATGTTGAGTAGCTGAATAGTTAAGAAGTTGTCATATGCTGTACCTGAACCAAAGCCTGCATTTAATGCAACGAAAGTAGTTCCAACTGTATTTGATGCGGCACCTATTAATGTGAAATTAGTTGTACCTAAAGTCAATATAGTATAAGTGTTGCCTGGAATAAAACTACCGGCTGCTACTATGCCAGGTGTAGCAGTTATGTTAGTAAGATTTGCGGCTGCAATTGCGTTTGATACTGCAATAGCATCACCTGCAGGTATTGCGACTGCATAACCATTTAATAATATAGTAGAAGCAGTGCCAAGATCACATTCTGTAGTAGCAGTAATTACGCCATACTTGCCACCACCATCTGTGTAACGGTATATAGCACCTTCTTTGTTATCAGTGTTGATTTGGAAAGGTGAGCCAATTAATAACTCTGTACCATATGTGTTAAAATCTGCACTATATCCATATTGCTCACCGATTGTAACTGTATCAGTTGATACAAGTTCTTGTGTCAATATGAATTCAGAACCACTAACTGTGATGATATCACCTGCAGTTAACGCTTGATATACATTTAACACTGAACTAGTAATAGCATAATTGTTGTCTGTAATTACTGTACCATTAACACTTACAAAGATTGGTTCAGTTTGCATTACAACACCCATACTACCTAAACTGTTTGTCAATGTCAATGGTGTACTTGCATCACGCTCTAATGCAATATAAATTGCAGAACCGGATATGTTCTGAACATAATAAACTGTGTTTTCTGCTACACCACCAAATACAGTACCAGTGAATACTAATGCATCATTAATAGCAATAGTTGTAACACTATCCAATGTGATTGCGTTACTAGTAATACTAGATGCAGTTTTTGTAGTTGTAGTTGGTGTATAGACTAAAGTAAAAGTCTGAGGTACATAAATTTGACTTGTGTACTGTGCTTCAAAATTTTGAACTAGTCGTTCGTAAATGTATGCTTCACCTGTATTGTTTACGCTAGTATCAATACCTGGAGCTCCAATCGTTACAGAGTTACCATAGTAATTTGTTGCAATTGAGAAGCCAAAGTTATCACCTGATGTTAAACCACCTACAGTAATATATGTGCTATATTCAAACAATCCAGTAACTTGTGATTTACGGTAAACATAAACTTTGTTTTCAACATATGCACTTATGTATAACCAATTACCGTCACTAGACATTTCAAGCGTTGATCCCCAATCACTTACTGAATCATCATCTGGTGATTCTATATATTGAAGTTCTTGTAATTCATTTACTATCGTATTACTTACTAATTCGTAAATATAAACTTTTCTATCAGAGAACAATGTACCAGTTGGTTGACTTACTGCAAAGATTGCGCCAGCATATGCGATTGCTGAACCAAAGCTTGCGTCACCTGTTATAGTTTGTTCAATTTCATATTGCTTAAAGACTGCATTATAAATGTATCTGTATACTTTACCGTCATCAGCATCACCCACTAAGTAACCTAAATCACTAGTAGTTGCTACTGCGCTACCAAAAGTATTTGAATTTGTTTTCAACAATTCCAAATCATATTGATAGTTGATACTCTTGCGGTATACTGCCCAATCACCAGTTGAATTGGTATCTACCCAAACTTTATTCTTAACAAACTCTGAGTTTAATAAAGGTAGATTATTAATATCACTCGGTTGGTTAACTCGTTGAGATTGGAATCTCATTACAGTACCAAAGCCGGTTAGTCTAGTTATAGTAGACACTAATGCTAATGATACTGTAACTTTATAATTGTCAACAACTGATTGAACAATTCTATAACCATCAACTGCACTATTAAAATTAATAATTGCAATAGTTTGATACTTAGTTAAATTATGCGGTTCATCAAATTCTAATGTAGCAGTTCCGTTTAAGTTATTGATGACTTGAATCAAGTTACCATTTGATATAGGAGTATATACTTGCCATGTACCTTGATAATCAGCTAACCAAACATATTCACCTACATATAAATTGTTTAAAGGTGTTTGTGCAACATTCAAATCATTATAATAATAACCATATACTGTTATATCATTGAAGTTTACATAACCTGCATCAGGGAAAGTTTTGTTCGGAGTATTAGCAGGTAGTGTAGGTAATACATTAGGATCAGTTATAGGTCTTCCGTAGTTGAATACAGAATACAACGGAACTTCTTGTTGTACGCCATCAGTATATACTCCTGTTGTTAACCCAACAATGCTAGGATTGCTTGTTAAATCATTTTGATTTAACTTGAAGTCTACAAAATTGTTATCTAGTACGCCACCAAACTCACCGGTTTTAATTGCCCAGTTTTCATAGATGTCATAATCAATACCACCTTGCGGTAATGTAATGCCTCTGAATGATTCCGCCGCAATGCGTGTACCTTTTTCTTTAATCAAGTTCTTATAAACATTAACTTGAGTAATATCTGTTAGATCGGCAAGCGCCATGTAATCACGAGGACGATAACCAATCAATGACCAACTTAGTAAATCAGCATCTTTGCTTAAGTTAGGTGTGTTTGTATCATAATACAATGTACTTTCGTAACTACGAGTACTTGGGTTAGGCAATAATCCTTTTTGTACTTCATCGTAATCAGTTTCTTTCCAGTATTGAGCATCAAATATCATGCTTGGCTCTAATACTTTTAACGCTACCCAATACTTGTTCTTATATTTTACAATAGAACCTTTAGTGTATTTTGTAATGTTATTCCATTCTTGTATATTATCCTGATTAAGAATAAAGCCTTGAGCATCAATTGTGCCGTTCCAGTCTGCAGTCTTTGTACCACGAACTGTAATACGGTTCTGGCGTAAGCCTGTAATCAAATTATAGATAACATCATTGAACAATGTTACATTGTCAAACACGATACCGTGTTCAAAATTACTAATGTTAAATTGACCATACGCAACAGTGTCACCTTGATTCAAAGGCTTAGCACTAAACAACGTACCATCACGCACTACAGCTAAATCAACTGCTTGGATAGGATACAAGTTTTGATTCAATACAAAGTTTTGTCTTTGTAATGTTAAAGGTTGCACAACATAACTGTCTTTATCAACTGTAATTAAATTAGCCGCAGGGTTTAAGTTAATTAAACTACCTACTTCCCAACCTGATTGTGTCCAATACAAATATTCAGCAACCATTTGATTCCAATTGATATCTAAACCAGATTCAATTTGATCAAACAATACACCTTGTGTTAATAGATAGTTACCATAACTTGCAAGGAATTGTGCTACATCTTGTTTTGACAAGAACTCAGTACCATATGGTACTGCTAAAGTCTCATTAAAATAATTTTTAGCAACCTGAACAGATTCATTTTCAACTGTGACTAAATTATAGTTACCATTGATCTTAGGCTTACTTATAGTAAAGTATGCTTTAGTCTGTGAGTTACCAAATACTTTCCAACCATTGGCTGTATTTTGTACAATAACACTGCTATATGTGATTTTATCAAACGGAATGTTATCATATAACAATACATTGAAACTCTCAGTAGGAATCAACAATGATGCATTTCTACTGTTTGGTGTACCTTTTTCAACATAGAAGTTGACAAGAGTTTTATCTGTAAATCCGGCTGTACGATAGATTAAACGTACATCTAAGTTTTTCAACAAATCAGTAGTAGTCTGTGTAGAATCAATACCAACTTGTTTCTCATAATCAACTGTCCAGTTTAAGTATGATGTTTTAGCAGTGCCATTACCATATACTTCAATATCTGAAATAATCAAATGGCTTCTATCATTAACTAAGAACTGATTGAATTCTTCATTGTATTTGTAATTGTCAACATCAACACCCAAGTTATAGAACTCTGCAGGTTTTGTCAATGCTAATATTTTCATCAAGTCGAAAGGCCATGAACTGCTTCTGCGATATGCAAATTCAGTAGGAGCAACATCACCAACTTTCCAATTGTTACGGAAGCTTCTGTCATCATAGTTACCAACAATAGCATCAAAAGGTGATAACAAATTACCAGCACTATCAACTGGAATTACTTGTAATAACTCTGGTCTTACGCATTGTGGTACTACAACTGGATCACCATTGTTCCAATTAATACCGGCGGCTAAGTCACCCCATAGTACTAAGTTATCGCCGGTGTATGGTGCAGGTCCATAACGCTCTGTCCACCATGTAGGTTGATCAGTTAAACCAATCATCTCCCAAGGAGCTACATCAGGCTGTGATGTATCATAGAAGTATTGATATATACCTCTCCAATAACCTTGCTGGATCTGTGCTTTGTTTATCTTATTACCAGATTGACTGTAGTTGTATGAATACTCATTACCAGGTGTGTAACCAATGTGTGCTTTATATTCAACACGATTCTGTCCAACCCAGTTTAAGAAAAACTGACTATAAATTTCTAAGAATTCATTGTAAGAGTAATCCGTAGTTCTAAAGAATCCAGGAACAACATCATAATCTCTTACAGGAATAATGTTACTTAACTTTAAGTTGTTATAAATTCTAGTTTCAAACTCTAGTAATACTTTATCTCTGAAATCTACTAAATGACCATCAATGTAGTCACCGTATAGTTTTGTGTATGAACCATCATGACCACGAATAAAGTATGTAGGATTAGTATAGTTACTATCTAATATTACTTCTGGGATGAATGATGGATACAATCCCAATTTAGTGGGTGTATTTGGAACATAGCTACCATATGTTTGATAGTATTCTTTAACTGTAATAATATCACCCGGCAACAAGTCGGCAGTAACTGTCAATGAAGGACTATCGGCACTAATAGTGTAATCAACTCCAGTGACCAATTGAGAAACACTTGTATAACCAGCTACTGTTCGAGTTAGATATACTAATACACCGTAGTAATTAGCAGTATCAAAATTATAAATTCTTGTTAATGGATATCTACTAACATCAAGTGAGTTAGCAAAGGTATAAGTGTTAGTAGTATACGCAGACTTGCTAGGTAACATATCACTCCAGAAGAATGGAGCAGTATCTACTTTTGCATCTGTGATTTGATCTAATGCATCATCTAACATTACTGCAGGAGTTTGGTATACTGTGTATTCTGTTGCATTTACAGTATCCATTAATAATGTTTTGAAGGTTATATATTGATTGCTATTATATTGCAATGAATCATATAAGTTAACACCTGGCTTTCTTAGTAAAGCACCCGGCAATACTAAGCTCGCACTATTCTGTATAATTCTGTTACCCCATGGTACAAGATTACCTAAATCACGATAATTGTTTGCACCGAATACTTTACCAGTTGTATTTGGGTTGTTATAGAAAATACTTTGATATTGACCACGAATGTCACCCACATTAGCTGTAGTAATATCAGCGTTCAACGGATTATTTTGTAAGTTGATAGGTACTTGATAATACGCAGTTGCACTTACTTGGTCACTAATGATTGTAATTTCTACTACAGTATCGATTGAAGTATCCGGTACTGTAAAATCAATTACAGTAGTATTTGCATTGATAGTATAAGTGTATGTGTCGGTATCTTGTAATACATTGTTTACATAAACTTGAATGTTAGGCCATACTGTATCTGTGGCAGCGGCAATATCACAAGTGTAAGTAGTTGTACCACTACCTGCAACATAATTAAATGAGAATACTTGATATTGACGGCTTTCTGCCACTGCGGTTTGCCATCCTAATGCTCGTGTACGGGTAGTTAAGTCACTGTAATTGTGTACATAACCAGTATTAACATTTTGAGTAATAGGAGCTGAACCGCGAACATAGTCAAATGTCGCAGAATTTAACGGTACATCAAAACTAATATCACCTACATTATTAACTGAACTATAACGAATTGGGAAGCCCAATACTATGTCATTGATACCTGAACCAATACCATAACTGAATAATTTGTTACCAGCAAATGATGAACCTGTGTACACAGTTTTATCACCAAAGCTTACACCATCAGTATCAAAGATATCAAACAACGGTGCTTGATTAACGGTTGTTTTTTGTTGTGATTCTTGCCATTCATTAACTAATACATCTGGATCATTGTTGAATGCATAGTAGAAATCTTTACCTTGATTGTAATAACCTTTAAATGCAAATGTTCCTTCAGAAGGTAATACTAAACCATCTTCAGCTTCTGTCAATGTGATAACTGGGGTTGAACCACTGATACTAGAAAAGCGTACAGTGTATATTTTGTTCTTTACATCTTCATTCGAGTCAACAGAGAAAACAATTCTTGCACCATCATATAATGAATAGTTGTCATTTGATATATCGTTTGCAACTAATGATACATTTGGTGTAGCAGAGAATGATGTTGCACCTGACCATCCAACTGTAAGAGATAGTGTCGTAGTACCTGTAATTGCAGTAATTTGTGAGTTTCTAGGAAGGACACCGGCTGAGTCAGTAATATACTGTCCTACTTGGAATGCACCAATACCAATATTACTTGCAGATACAGTTACAGTAGTTGATGTAGCTGATGATGCAGATGCAATGCTAGCAGTGGCTGATGTATATACTTCCACATCTGGGTAATAACTAGTTTGACCTGCTACTTGTGTAAATGCATCAGTTGTTCTTACATCAAAGAAGTCGATAGGTTGTTTGCTAACGATACAGTTATCAAATAATTTTAAGTTTGGATAGAACTCAATAACCGGACGCTTTGCTTTATTATCTTGTGTTGCATAAGTTGTAGCGATTGCAGGGTTATTTAAATAACCAGCAGTTGCATTAATCACATCAATGTGGAACCAACGATTGCTACGACTCCATGGGTTTTTATCAATACTATTTCTTGCAATAGTAATATAATCTTGGCGTACAGGTATATACAATGTCACATCGTAGTTACCAATATCATATGGTGCAATGTCATAAGGATTGTATGTGCCCTCTGTGAATGGTTCAGGTACAATTAGTTCAGTTGTATTGATTAGTTCAATAGCTGTACCTACACCTTGTACATAGTATTCACCTATTTTATAGCTTACAGGAAAAATATCACCGTCAAAGGTAACTTTTAATCCATTAGTGAATACTACACCATTTGGAGAAGTGTATGTTTGTTTACCTAAGATTTCAAGTACATTAATTTGATTAGTAAGATTGCTGTCAATTAATTTAATAACACCGACTTTACCAGCAACTGTACCATCTTGGTAATACAATGTATCTAACAAACTGCTTAAGTAAGGAACTACATTAATAGTACCTTGAATATTACGATAGAAGTTTCTTGCTTTCCATTGTACACCGTATGTTGCAGTAATTTTTTCATTTGTAGGTATTTCTGATACAGGTACTAAACTTAGTACCGGATCACCTGACTCGGCTGATACATATGTAATAGTGTAGAAAGTAGCTGACACATCAGTGTAATATCCACCTTCAAAATTGTTATAATCTATACTTGATCCTGGAGGAGTATAACTTGCACCACCGTCTTCATCAAACAGTGTACTATCATAAAACTTAGAAACATAACCAGTTTCATTAGGTACTCCTGTATTGTAGAACATTACAGTTAGACCATTCAATGATGTAACACCATCAATATCTTTAACTACGCTTAATCGTTGACCATTGATTTGATCAAATGGAGCAGTAGATACTACATCTACTAGATTGTTTCCTGGGAAAACATATTCATCTTGTGCATTCTTATAAGGAACACTAAACTCTACAATACCAGTCTCTGCACCATTATTGCTGACACCTAACACATCTCTTGTTTGTATATTAGGCTGTGAAGGATCATAACCAGTTACACCCGGCGCGCCTTGTATCCAGAAAGGACTATCTTGGTTCAAATTGAATGTATATGTACCACCTCGAATAAGTGTTATTGTAGGGTTGGCAGCTCCACTAGGATTAACATCGCTTGAAATATTATAAGCATTTGGTTCATCAACTACAGTATAGTTAGTGACATTATAAACAATGTCAGTACCAACTGGTACGGCTGGTGCACCTTCAGGTAACCAATAGTATTGGTTGAAGTTGATTAACTTATCTAAGTCAACGAACGGATCCCATGAATAGAATTGACTGTTAAACAAACGGTCGTTATTATTAGTAACACCACCGTTTAATTTTAATGCATCTACTATACCAGGGTATGTTATAAAGTCGGTAGCAGTTGCAGTGTTTGTTTTAGTAAACACCACACCTGGATCTAATTGATAATCAGTACGAACTTTAGTAGGTTCAATTACATAATTGTCTTTAGCATTTATACCATATCCAAATTTACTACCAATGTAACCCTGAATACGCATCGTATTCGGTTGATCAACGATTTGATCAAGTGTTGCACTCAAGAATTGTGCATTAGTAGGAGTTTGAAAAACTTCTGGTAAAAAATTTAGTGTTCTAATTCGTGCTGCCATTATAACTCTCTAGTTGTTATATATACTTATCTTATTTGTAATTGCACGGGTGTTAAAGCCGCAATTACTACTACATCATTTGCTGTTGCTCCATTAACAAAAATTTCAAATGGCGCTGATTTGATTTCATACAAATCACCAAATGACATTGTTGGATCATTAGGAACTAAAACAACTGAACTTACTAAATCACCTAATTGTGTATGTAGATACGCACTTAATTCTGAGAAATAGAATGTATCTCCAAAACTCCAATTATTAATATTAAAATAACTATTCATTGCAGATAAAACTGCACTACGAATTTCGCTATCACTTGCATTTGTACTTTGTGATTTAATTACTTTAACTGTACCGCGTAATTCTGCGGCTGCTTTACTACCAAACAATGGAACAAAGCGGACGCTGTTTAATATTACGCTATCAGTTAGCATCTTATAATCATCAATTTGACCATATGCTTGTTGCAATTCATTAATAGTCGGTACTGCTGGTTTAGCAACAGTATTTGTTGTATCTTGGATCCAATTTTGATATGCAGTATAATATGCCTGTGTTACCAAATATAAATCAATGATGTTTGTTGTGGCAGGGTCAATACGAGTTGTATTGTTACTATTGTGTTTATATTGGAACTGCAATCCTTGACGACCCGGTTGCATTGAATACTGCGGTTGTGCAGTTAATATATAATAAGGTGTCGTTACTGTTGTATCTTGTACAGTAGTATAGAATGCATTCTCGCTATAAGCATAGAATAACTGACCTAATGGGTAATCATACTTAATTACTTCAATCGCAGTCTGTGTAGGATACTGGTATGAAACATCTGCTGAATCAATTAACTGATAGCGAGACAAATTAACAGCATCTTCAATTAATTCAAAGAAACTATATATACCAACATTAGTTGAACCAGTAACATAACCAGTAACTGTATTGAAGAAATCAGGATCATTAATAATTTCTCTATTATTAACATCCACGCTAGAAACTTCTACTTCAAAGTCATTTACATAGCCATCGCTCTCAACAGTTTGACCGATTACTACAATGTCAACTGGCTTAGCTAATGGATAATTACTACTTGGTTGAGTATTAGTTGCTAATACTTTAACATTGTCTGCTAGTATCTTACCGGTAACTGGATCATAAACTAACTTACCAATTTCATACCAGAAGCGGGTATCAGCTACTGAACCAAAGTAATAGCGTAATGCTCTATAATAAACTCGGTATGTATTAGTACCAGTACTTTCAAAATTCACAAACCAATTTGTGGCATTGAAGTTTTCAACACTCCAACGATCTTGTGTTATCAATAAAGAATTGTCAAATACTAAGCTAAAGTTTTGATTCAATTCCATGCGTGTGATACATTCTTGTAATACAAGATTAGGTAAAGTATTACTAAATGCTGGAATAACTTCAGTGATAATTGTCCCATCTGCTACATAACCATTTAATGTTACTGGGCCTGTACCATTACTAAAATTGCCTGTACCATTATTGTATCCGTCACCTACTACACCTAATACTGTAGTCCAATAAAAAGTTGTGTTACTTGGACTAGCAATTCCTGATACTAGTCTGTTATTGCTATCAAAATAATAACCACTAGGTGCAGTAACTTTAATCATTGCGCCTTTTGTAATATACTTTACATTCTTAGTAGAATAAGTACCGATCGCAATTGGTACATCAGTAGATCCTGATATATTATAGAAAAAACCAGTGTCACTGTTTGCATTAACTGTGCTATTATTCCAATAAACAGTACCATCGCCTGATGCAGTGTTTATAGGGTAACGAGCATAGTTTTGCAAATAATATTGTTTTGCTCTAGTATCTGATAATGAGCTAGCCAATGTATCTGTTAAGAATTGAATAATGTCGCCGGTGTTGTTGATGGTTAATAGTAACCATCCATTATCACTATTCTGATATAGACCACCGTCATTCGCAAATGAATTGGTGCTAGAGTATTTTCCGGTAGGATCAAGTAAGTCTAAGTTTTTAGAAACGCCTACAGAACTGCGGTTAATAGCTTTACTCTTAATAATTGAGTTGTATAGTGTATATGGGAAGTTATTGTAATCTTCGCCATTAACCATTCTGTTTTGTGTGTAGTAACGAGCAGGGGCACGTAGTTTAATATCTGCTAATGTTTCTCTAGCTTGCGCTGTTGAAATTGTTGTTTGTAATTCTAATCCTATAGTAAGTGCTTCTGTTCGACCTGCTCTGCTTATATATTGGAATGTAACTTGAATCCCTTGCATTTCAGAAGGATCAATCGTATATGTCAATGCATTACCTGCACGAACATATGCTCTGAAAGTTCCAACTGGTGCTTCAGAAAATACTCCATCACCAAAAGTGTAACTGACTTGGTCATTAAAACGAGAAACAATAGAATATGTTTTCTTATTACTTGTTTCTGTTTGTAATTGTGCGTTAGCATATACACTTTCTACTTGTTTCCAAAGTGTTCTGCCACCATTGTCAGTGTTTAATTGATATAACCAAGTATCTGTATTGTTAATACCTTGAATATTAACATCTACAACTTGATTGCTAATTTGTTGTGCTAGATTAAAATCATAATTCTGTAAAGAACCTTGTTTAAAGTAGAAGAAGAATCCTGTGTTTGGGCTACCGTAACCTAACTTATCGTTGCGGTACATCATATTGAAACGACCACTTGGTGCTGGTGGTATTTCATAAACATAATCTTCATTAACACTAGTTACTGATACCAATTCAAAATTCATGTCAATTGTGTCAACTGTTGAAGTGAACGGTGCGATTGGTAAACTATTAGGAGGAATGTTAATACTATATTCATCCGTCTTTACACCCAATATATCTTGTGTATTACCTGGGCGTCCAACACGCTGACTATTAATTAATGTAGCATTAATCACTGTGTTGAATTGTTCTAACCAATTGACATTTGCAGGGTCATTCCAAAGAATAATCTGATTGCTTAAGTTATAACCATTTAAGTCTGTGATATTTTCTGTTGTACTAACGCTAGTAACTTTGATATATCCTTGACCTGCGTTGTTGCGCTTAGGATTATAGCTTACTAAGTTAGCTAATTTGATAACGGAGTCACGGCGTTCCGCAGTATCAATGAAGTTTTCACGGGTGTTTAAATCATTACGGAATGATAAACCCTGACCCATAAAAGCCATAACATCCATCAAAGCAATAAATTCTGAGCTATCAATAAAATCATTGAAAGTTTCAGGATAATATGCTCGTAGATAATCTATAAAACTCTTACGCAGAGTCTCATAATCATAACTTCTGAAGTCGGCTTCACGGAACGTTTGGTAGATTGCCTGCCAATCGTTGACGCCGAATAATGCTGATTGTCTTGAACTTGTAGCCATGGTGTGTTCTCTTTCTAGTATTTATCATACTTGAAAACACCGGTTTTTTAGGTTGTCAGAGTGGCTTGATTGGTTAAATTGTTGAAAAATACATTGACAATTGCGGCATCATTAAACGGTGCAACAGCAATCTCTACTTCTAATAAAATACCTTCTTCATGTACATATGATTTCACTGAATTTAGTATTAATCTAGGATCTAAATTAGCAACACGGGCTATTTCATTTTGAATTTTAAACTGAGTATCAGCGTCATTTGGCTCGAATATGTAAGACCATATATCTGTTCCGTAACCGGGCTGTCCTACTTTCTCGCCTTTTTTAATATTCAATGCGTTAATAAAGTCTTGTAGAACTAAAGGAGCGTCTACTATTCTAAACTTTTTACCCAATACTATAGGACTGACTATGCTACCTGTACCCCCTTGAGGACCTCCCAAAGCATTAGTAGTCTTTGGTTTATTAGCATTAATTGTTGAAAATCCTACATATGTTGACATAATTTATCCTATACAATATTTATGCTACTGTTGGTAGTGTAGCTAGCTCATCCGAAAGTGCAAGCCATTTAGCTCTCAGTTCATCAATTTGAGGATCTCCTGCAGGTAGTTCATTCTTTGCAGTAGCGTATGCTATTCTAGCATTTCTGACTTCTTCGGTCTTAGCAAACACTTTCTCTGTCAACTCTCGTTGTTCATTTAACTTATTGTTAAGATTTTCTACTGCCACTGTACTTGCAGTTTCTCCTGTTGATGCCGGGTTACCACCATAGCTAGGTACGGGTATTTTGCTACTTCCAAACACATTCCAGTTAAATGCACTTCTGTCAAATGTGTTTGTTCCTACAACCGGTAATTTTACTGGAATTGAGCCACCTGAACTTAATGAGCTAATAGCAGAATTTAGTGAGGCAGCGGCACCAGCGGGCAATCCGGCAGAGGCCAATGCTTGCAATGATGCACCTGGATTTTTCAATGAAGATATCATACCTGATGCTAAGTTTCCTAAGGCTGCACCGGAACTTATTGCCGCAGTTACTTGTCCCAAAGCTGCCGATATACTTGCGGTACCTGGTACAACATTCAATGCACCAATCGTATTATTAACGACAGATGATACTGCATTCTGTGCTCCGGGTAATGCCCCTAATCCAGTAGAGATTGATGCCGGAGTAAATGCATTTATAGTATTAGTTACACCTGTAACCACTGCCCCTGCTGTGGCTGTAACCAAATTACTTACGCTACTACTTCCGTTAACTGCAGAAGAAGCGACACCTGATGCGATTGTAGCGGCATTTGCACCAGACGCATTAAACGCATTACTAGCTTTATCAGCAATTGATTGTGCATCTGTTCCGGAATTCTGTGCTGAAGCAGTAGCACTATCTGCAATTTGTTTTAGATTCTGCGGAACACCTGGCTTCAATGATGGGAAACCACTAGTTATGGCTGCAAACGCACTACCTGCAATTCCCTTAGCACTATCTAGTAAACCGGATACCCCACTAGTCAATCCTTTTGTAAGACCTGACAATGACCCTGCAATTGCACTTAAACCACCGGTTACTGTACTTGCTAAATTACCAGCAAATGCTCCTGCTGATAATAATGTTGATGCCGTACCCAATACACTAGATACTCCGGGTACTTGCGTCAATGCTCCTGTAATCGTTTGACCTACTACACCGGCGCCAGCTTTAATTGCATTAATTGCGGCTGATGGGCCTGCAAGTGTGGCTGCAACAATCGGGCCTGCAAGCATTGTGTCTGCTTCATTACCTGTTATTATTCCTGACTTAGTTAACGCTGTTTGAGCTTGCTGGAAATTTACAACTTGTGCAGTAACCTGTTGTGTTGGGTCATTCAGATAACTGTTTAGATTACCTGAAGTAAACATATTCGGTGTCAATGCTTTTTCAACAGTCATTCCACCTTGAACCAAAGCGTTAACTCTTGCGGCAGAACCCTTTTTAAGTATTCCGGCATCTTCCATTTGTTGTGGTGTTTGTCCTAATTGACCAACAACTGCAGTAGTTTTACCTGATGCACTTGTAACAACTCCGGCTCCTGTTTGCACTGCAGTAGCAACTTCTGGTGTCCCTGCAACCAGTGCTGAAACTTGACCTACCATAGTATTAGTTGTATTTGGTCCTACTGCTTTGCTTATAGCTTTAGTAGTAGGTACAGTTGCCGCAACTGGTGCGGTCACTGGTGTTGATGGAGTAGTTGTTGATGCATTTGCGGCAGCTACTGCTGGTGCAGGTGCACTTGGGAAGTTTGCTGATGCGCTGTTATTTACTTTAACATCAACACCTTGATTTGCACTAGCCCATGGACTATGTGCCGGTGCTCTACTGGTTACACTTAATAATGCACCGGGAGCGGCCGCCCATCCTTTTGCACTATCATATAATGTATCGGTGTGTGCTATTCTTGGTAGTACTTTTACTTCTTGTGGCACCACACTTGCTGAGCCTGTGTTTAAGTTTATCTTACTACCATTAATGTATGTTACTGCTTCACTAGCAAAACTTGCTTCACCTGATGATTTTAAACTCATCTGAGTATCAGTTTTTAATGTATACTTGCCCAAAGCGTATGTAGTAAAATCTGCACCTGCTCTGAACCCTATTTTGTTTTCAGATTCAACATTAATGTTGTCTGCTGAGATATTTAAATCTTTTTTGGCGTTAATGTTAATGTTATTATCTGCATGTAGGTTAAGATCACCTTGAGTTCGTATATTAACTGAGTTAGTAGAATACATGTCAATTGTACCCTCTTTACCTAACTCAATGTAACTTTGACCATTGGCATGAATGATAAAAAATGTTTGCCCATCATCACTCATTAATAGTTGATGACCTAAACTTGTGCGCAATCTAATTAGTTGATCTCGCCCAATTAAGTCACCGTCATCCATTACGATACTATGGCCAGCTCGGCGTGATACTATTTTAAGCGCAGATTGTTGACCATCATTACCGGTCGCAGTTGCAATAGTTTCGTCAGTAAATCCACCTTCATATATAGGTCTACCCGGAGTATTAACACCCCATCCTACACGACTTGGAGTTTCACGCTGACTACTTGTACCAATCGTACCTCTTATAGTATCTCTAATTAAACCTTGTTGTTTTAATACACCTGCAAGATAACTGTGTACAGGTTTTGGTTCATTAAAGAATGTAGGTGATTCATTGATCTTTTCATTATTTGAATTAATGTTTGTTACTGGTAATTTAGTTGCGCCACCATAACTGTTAGCTTCATCTGAATTAGTTACTACTGTTTCTGCTGATCCTAATGCAGGTACCGTAAACAATGCTTCTGGCTCTGGTACACATCCTATCCAATATCCATACTCAGGATCACCGTTAATGAATAAACAGATAACAGTTGTTCCTACATCAGGTGGACTAGTCCACATACCATACGCAGTTGGGTTTTGTAAGTATGTACCATACCCTTCTTTAGGAGCTTCATTCGAAGTATGACCATAGAAGGGTGTCATATAGTTTACTGACACCCATGAATCAGCATCGTCCGGATCTTGTCCGCCCATCTCAGCAATATAAACTCGTAATCTACCTGATCTAATTGGATCTATGTTATCTTTTACTACACCGAATACAGGTACAGAGCGTAGTACGGCACCGCCAGCATCCGGTTTTGATGCACTTGTTGCTCCTCTTGGTTTGAATACATTATTTGCCATATTTTATTCTCTTTTATACTCCGGGTTCACCTAGCACAGGTGCACTACCTGTGCGTGAGTCATTTGCACTTTCTGTGTTAGTAGTTTCTCGACCACCTGAATCATATGAATTAGCGGCGCCGGCTTGAGTTGTGCCTGAATTTGTTACGCTGTCATCAGTCGCAACAGAGGTGTTATTAGCGTTTCCAGTAGGAACTGATGCTGTTGCTACTGTTCCTCTGCGTGATTCTCTTAGCAATTCTGCATCTGCTTCTGCATTTGCTTGTACAGCCTGATCAACACCAGTCGCATCATCTTGTGCTAGACCAGAATTAGCTGAAGAATTGTTATTGTTACTACCGGGTGTAGGAGTCGATCCACCTTGGCTATTTCCAGTACGCACATCACTTGCTCCCTGAGTAGTTTGCTGAGTGGTGGTTCTTTCCGCCGCCGCTTTTTCTGCCGCGTCAACTGCGTCTGGCATTGTATTAATATTCAATTGCAATGTCTGTGTAAACTTTCCACCTTTAAATATACTTTCGCATTCTCTCACTTGATAACTTACACCCTTAACTTTACTTCTTACATTGTCCGGATAATCCCAAAAGAAAATACTATCATTGATATCCATTGTACCTGTACCAATGTTATAATCAATACCTTCGTTAAATGCAATCTCAATAAACACTTGACCGCCATTTGGATTAATAGTATATCCGTCATCTTGGTAATATTGTTTATACACTTCATTGATACCCGGTGCTGTTTCACGCATCAAATAATCTGGATCACCTAATATTTGTATTCTTGCACTTGCATACGCACCTGGGTCAAACAAACTAGTCATATAACTATTCTGAGCTTCTGAGCCCGGTGTGATTTTACCAGTACGGTCTTCCGTAGTAGGCTTATTAGCAAGTTGAGCGACTTGTGCATTACCACCAGATGCGGCTGGATCTCCGTCGGGGTTAAAGGTTATATTAAAAAATGTATTATCATACTGTTGTTCATAGCTTAGGATTTCGCTATTTTTACCTGTATACCAATAATCATATCTCTTATGCGGACCATAATACTTAGTGGTTCTGCCGTACGGGCTAACTGCTGCCGGGGTTTCATATGGTGTAATAACATATGTTATCTCATACGCAAAATCATTGATTTTCGTATCATAACCTATAACTTTAATATCCGGACTTACATTATACCATCTTAAAGGAATACGAGTTTTCTTTTCTTTTTTCTCAGGTGAATTGGTATCTTCATCCGGAGTTTCTTCACTAACAAACAATGTCTCTAGTGCTTGTTCTAAATATGAACTTTGTTTTATTATCTTCTGTATCGCTTGTAAAACCGACATACCTTGAGTAATACTAATCTTTATTTTGTTTTTATCATAAGTGGCTAATTGACTAGTTCGATCATTTACTTGAGCAGAGTCATTTGCTTTACTAGGTGCAGATTTTTTCTTATCAGGGTCAGCTGGACTTTTTAATGTTGAATTTTTAATGATGTCCGCACCGTCACCTAACCATCTTACTTTATATACATCTGGTATTTCTCTACTAACACCTTTTGATTTTATTCCATTATTATTCATTGTCTGAAATAAACTTGATACACCATTACTAGCGCCATCTAGTGCATTGCCTACAGTATCTGCTACAACTTCTAAGTTTGCATCCACTGTACCTCTAGCGACATGAAGACCAACTTCGGCAGCAATATTTTTTGCTGATACTGCATAGGTTGTAGAACCTCCGCCCAATTTGAAGCTAATCTTTTCAATCATTATGTCGTAGAATCGTTCATATACTCCACTAGCATCAGGTGAAGTATTCATAGTGTCTGCACTAAAATGTTCGCTAGCGGATGCTATCTGACCATTCTTATCATAACCTTGGAATCTAATACCCAATACAAAGAACTGTTTGCTTGCATTTGTTGCTTTTTCAATATTCTTTATACTACTTGATTTGATTAATGCTTCTCTTGCTCGTTTTAATTTAGTAATAAAAGAGAACCCAATTGGCTCAACAATATTAAAAGTTATCTTAGTAATGTTACTTGAAGTAGCAGTCTGCTGGGTTGATACTACATTTGTAATTCTCAAATCGTCAATATAATAATCATATTGCATTCCAGGGGGTCTAGCATTTAAGTTAGTATTAACACCACCGCTTTGTAATATTAAGTATGCACCACCTGTACCTGTCCCACCTGCTTTTGCAAACGAATTGATATCTTTTCTACCATTTGCAACGAATGCAGTATGAGCATCAGGTGTTATCATATACAAGCTTAATTGATATGTATAACTACTAAAGTTACCTAATGGATTTTGTAATCGTGTGCCTGGTTTAGGACTATTGCCTACATTCTTTTGTACTGTTGAAGTGCTTGATTTTTGTGCGGCGCCGGCAACAGTTTGTCCTGCATAACTCTCGTTGAGAGTTTCCATTTCATTGCTACCGACTGAAGTGGCATTATTTTCTTGTGCAGATAATCTAGCGGCATATTCTTTATCATAACTATACTCACCGTCGCCGGCAGTACCACCCAAATCATTTGAGTCAGGGTCAGTGGAGATTATGTTGCCAAATGCATCGAATGTTATTGCCATTTATAGTCCTAATGCTTGTATCAATGTAGAATTTTCAGGAAGATAAATGCCAGTACCTGTAGTGAAATCGAACAACGGATCTTTCAATGTGTTAGGATTTCTACTTGCAAATACCCACCATAACTTAGGATTAGCATATAAGTCATATGCTAACATATCTGGTCTATTGTTATATTGTTCTGTAATTATCCAATATCTATCACTACCTAGTTTAGGTATAGGTCTATCATTCAATGAATCTAGAAATTTGTTATTTACTACACCTGTTGTGTAATATGGGCTTGTTGCTGGATATAAACTATTAGATGCCATTACCAAATACCTCCGCCGTTACGCTTGCTTCCTTGCAATAGTTCACCTGTTGCATATTTCTTAAGACTAAAGTTATTACTAATATCATTACGAGTAACGATAGGTATGCATGTTATTGCTATTTGCATTTTTGTAGGAACATATGTTGCATCACTGTTAATTGTAGAAGCTTGTCGTTGGAAATTAGGAGTTCTAGCTCCTAACCCAGATGATAATATTCTAGATAATGATGAACTGTCTTGTGTATTTACTGGGAAAGTTTGCTGTGCTACACTTTGTCCAGGCATATTAGTTTGACTACCGACACGGATATAATCCACATCAGTAGGTAATGTATATGTGAAATTACTAACAACTAGTGGATGATTGTCAAACTGAAATGTTCCTAATCCGCTCAAATAACATAATGGAGGGGGTGTACCATTTCTTGGGTTCTCATCTCTACCATAAAACATCTTAGTCACACTACGGAAGAAATGTATAACTGCTAACAAATAGTTTGCTTCATTTGTGTCTTGTGCAGTGAAATCACAAGTTATACTTACTGTATCTACTGCGCTGTTTTTATAGTTATAAATCTTGTAGTTGCTATGTACTAATTCAGATGCATCATAGTTAGCGGCATATACTACACTAACATTCGGAGTATACGGGAAGATAACACCATTAGTAGATGTCAATGGTTTTAATATACCTGGATCACCTGCGTTATACAAGTATTTTGCATTTGGTGCGAGACTCAAGCGTACACGCCAATCTTTTGCTTTCTCAAAACTAACAGCATCTTGATTTGTAGCAGTTGATCTAGTTTTATTCAATGCACCTTGCGCACCTCCGCCAGAACTAGGTGGCTCTGATTCTACATATTGTTGTAATGCCGCCTGATATGCTTCATCATCTTGTCTTGCATCTGCTTCGGCTTGTTTCTGTCTTTGAATTTCTTCGGCTGTTCCATCAACTGCACCTTCATTACTGTTTAAATTGGGATCACTATTTGGATCAATCTCTGTTTGCGGAGATATATTGTTTTCATCGATAAGTGCTTGTTGTCTTGCTGAAATCGCCGGATCATCGGCTGCATTTTCATTTATTTGATTTATTTCTTCAGATGTAGTTGCTTCATTTGGTAAATCAGGGTTAGTTGTTACAGTGAGATTAGCTAAGTCTGCTTCTGCTTCTGCCAAATCATTTTCCGTAATTGAGATAAGAGTTTGTGTCTCAATAATAGCCGCAATGTCCCCCTGTGTTCTATACACAGCCAATTGGGCATTATAGTCTACTAGTTGAGCCTTTAATAAATCTATCTGTAAAATCAATTCTGATTGTGAAGCCATGGTTTTAGTCCTGTTACTTATATTTATCTGATAAATACAGTGCTGTTTTTACCCTTTCCTCTACAAAATAGTTGCTATTCTGCAACAATCCTGCTATACTTACATCAACATAATAACGGAGAACTATGAGCCTACCATCAAGAAAACCTGTCAATTACCTAAATAATAAAGACATTTTAAAAGAAATACACGAAAGCAAAAATTCATATTGCTACTTTAAAGACCCTAGTTATCATCGCTATGACTTTATTGTAGATATGCCACAATCAGCAATTGATGATAGTTTAGCTTATGCTTTTAAGCCAGAAACAATACAACAAGCCAAAGAAACTCGTGCATTGCGACTTAGCTTAGAGCAAGGAAGTAAAGATGCAGTTAGTCCGGATTCAATCGATATTACAGATTTAGTTTTCCGTGTAATGACTTGGGATCATGTGCCTGTTGCACCAAAACAGCCCCGCAAAACAGTTAAAAAGAAAACAGCTAAAGATATCTTTGAGTTCGAGGAACCGGATCCGGATGAGATTTTTGCTGACTTAGAAGATACAACTACTAAAGCTGAAGTAGATGACATGGTTCATGTAAAAGTTAATTTCCCACCATTCCAGCATTATAAAATTGACAGCAACAATACATTCTATTGTGTGGGCAAAAGTCATTGGGAAGGTGATTTAGAAACAGGGTCTTTTAACAAAGATCATGGTCAAGTCACAAATAAGCTTGCCCGTATGTACATTATGATGTGTGAAAAATATGCCATGAAATATAATTGGCGTGGGTATACATACAATGACGAAATGCGTAACTCGGCTATCTTACAACTAACATATGTCGGCTTACGATTCAATGAAGCCAAATCAGCAAACCCATTCGCATATTACACAGCGGCTATAACTAATAGCTTCTGTCGTGTCCTTAATTCAGAAAAACGCAACCAAAATATTAGAGATGACATTCTGGAAATGAATGGACTAAATCCAAGTTGGTCAAGACAAGGATCCGGTGGAACTGTCTCAACTGTATACGAAGAATAATTAATATTTTAACCCCAAATGTATAAATAAATATATACACTGGGGGATAAAATGTTTATATATAAAATTACTGTAGGTTCAAAAGTTTATATTGGGTTTGACTCAAAACCAGAATATAAAGAGCATCGCTGGAAAACACATTGTAAGATTGCTAAGTACGGAAAAGGCTATTCTAAAACCAAACTACATCACGCTATGAAAAAACACGGAATAGAAAACTGTGTCTATGAAGTTATAGAGTCTGGTTTTACTAAAATGGTTGATTTAGCTCTTGCTGAAATACGACATATTAAAGAATACGATTCATATAAAAGAGGATTGAATTCTACTCCAGGAGGAGATGGTTTAGGGAAACACGCTTTTGCAAATATGTCTGAGAATGAAATAACATTATTGCGAGAATCATTGGGAGATCACTGGACTAAGTGGAATCAGAAAAAATGGGGAGACACCACAATTGAAGAACGCAGAGAAAAAACTGCTCACTTGCACACTCCTGAAATTTATGAACAAAGAGCAAAAACGTTAAAGAAATATTATAAAGCTAATCCAGAAGCAAAGAATGCCAAAGGCAAAAATATAAAAGAATGGCAAGAAAAAAATAAAGAAACAGTAAAATCCAATAATAAAATAAATGGATTAAAAGGTGCGGCTAAAGTTTCAAAACAGGTAGTAGTTGAATGGGAAAATGGTAAGGGCGAGACATTCAAAAGTCGCAGTGAATTTGAGAGACAAACCGGTCTCTGGTTCTCCACATTGCTTGCTAAATCTAAGCAAGGATTGTATTATAAGGGTTATAAATTGAAGGATATTAATGAGTAATTTATTTAAGAAGGCTGCAGTTTTTACCGACATACACTATGGCCTTAAAAGCAACAGCTTACAACATAATCAAGACTGTGCCGATTTCGTAGATTGGTTCATCAAAAAAGCAAAGAGTGAGGGATGTGAAACTTGTTTCTTCTTAGGAGATTACAATCACCATCGTGCAAGTATTAACATTCATACACTTCAATTTGGCTTACAATCATTAGAGAAGCTAAGTGCAAACTTTGACACTGTATATTTTATACCCGGCAATCACGATCTTTATTATCGTGATCGCAGAGACATTCATAGTGTTGAGTGGGGTAAACATTTACCTAATGTTAAAATTGTTAATGACTTCTTTCAGCAAGGTGATGTAGTTATTGCACCATGGCTTGTACAAGAAGATTACAAGAAACTACAAAAGATGGGCGGCAAATATCTTTTTGGACATTTAGAACTTCCTCGCTTCTATATGAATGCTATGGTTGAGATGCCCGATCATGGGGAAATCTCAGAAGAACATATGACTGGATTCGAAAAAGTATTCAGTGGTCACTTTCATAAACGACAAAGTAGAAAAAACATCTGGTATATAGGTAATGCTTTCCCGCATAATTACGCTGATGCAGGTGATGATGCCCGTGGTATGATGATTTTAGAATGGGGAAGTGAACCTGAATTTCATACATGGCCAAGACAGCCCGTTTTCCGTGTACACAAACTATCAGACATTTTAGAAAACCCTGAAGGCTTGCTATTGATTGATAGTCATGTTAGAGTTCATCTTGATATTGAAATTTCATACGAAGAAGCAAACTTCTTGCGTGAGACATGGATACCAGAACATAAACTAAGAGAGATGGCATTGATTCCTATGAAAGTAGAACAAAATGAAAATGGTCAAACAGCAGACGGGCTTAAGTTTGAATCAGTAGACCAAATCATCATTGACCAGATTAACTCAATAGAATCAAATAATTTTGACAAAAAGATTCTTTTGGACATTTATAACAATCTATGACTGACAGATTAGATTCTCTTATAAAAATAAACAAGCACTTGGGTATTGCGTTATCTGAACTATCAACGACACAACCTTATGTAGGTAGTTTAAGAGAAACACATAGATTGATTAGTGCTAAACTCAAAATAGAAAGTATTATAGAAAAAACATTAAAGGCAGAAAAATTAGCCAAAGATAGTTTTTTTAGAAAATTAAAATGATTACATTACAGAACATAACTTTACGAAATTTTTTAAGCATCGGTGCAGTAACGCAAGCAGTTGACTTTGACAAGAAAGACTTAACACTTATTCTAGGTGAGAATTTAGATTTAGGTGGCGACGGTGCTCGTAACGGTACAGGTAAGACTACATTGATTCAAGGTCTTAGCTACGCATTGTTCGGTCAACCCATTAATAACATTCGTAAAGATAATTTAGTTAATCGTACAAACGGTAAGGCTATGTTAGTTACATTGACATTCAATGTTAATGGTACTAACTACAAGATTGAACGCGGTCGTAAACCTAACATTCTCAAGTTCTATGTCAATGATGTTCAGGAGAAAGCTACTGAAGATCAACAAGGTGAGAACAAAGAAACACAAGCGGCAATCGAAAAGGTTATCAACATGTCACCTGACATGTTCCGTCACATCGTTGTATTGAATACATATAGCGAACCGTTCCTTGCTCTAAAAAACAATGAACAAAAAGATATCATTGAGCAATTAATGGGTATCACATTATTGTCTGAGAAAGCAGAAGTCATCAAAGAAATGATTCGCCGTAGTAAAGATGATATTCAAAGCGAAGAATTCCGTGTTAAAGCGATTGAAGAAGCTAACAAACGAGTTAAAGAACAGATTGATGCATTAAAGCGTAGACAAACATTATGGTTAAAGAAACATGATGACGATTTGACTGCACTTGCACTTCAATATGATGAACTAAGCAAGATTAATATTGAAGCAGAACTACAAGCACACAAAGATTTGAGTGTGTGGAATAAGCAAAAAGAGGCGCAAGACACTTATGACGCACTGGTTGCTCGTTCAACTGCTTGGCAACAAAAACATGATACTGATGTTACAGTAGCTCATACTACATACCTACGCAAGAATGAGTATGATATTGACACTGAACTAAAAGCATGGAGTGATTTGAAAGAATGGCTGATAACCGAATCTGAACAAAAAGCTATTGCTGTTGCAATTGATACCCAAACCAAAAGTATCGCAAAAGAAAAAAAATTAATTGAGAAATTGGTTCGGGAAGTTAAAGAACTTGAAGATCATAAGTGTTACGCATGTGGTCAAGACTTCCATGATGATAAACATTTAGAAGTTACATTAGAAAAGACTACACTACTTGAAAACGCTAAGGCTGATTTAGCTGAACTAGAAACACAACTAGCAAGTAATAAAGCATTGGTTACTGAATTAGGACCTAAACCCACTCCATCGTATAAAACAGAAGCGGAAGCTATTCGGCACAGTGGTGATGTATCTAATTTAAAGAAAGTATGGGAAGATAAAAAGCAAGAGACAAATCCATTCAGTGAACAACTGTTAGAGAAACCTGTTGTATTTTTAGATATAAAGCCAGTTACACATTATGATACAGAAGCTGAAGCAGTTAAACATTCAAGTGAAGTTGCTAACATTCTGAATCAGATTGACAATAAAGCACAAGAAACTGATCCATATGCAGAGCAAGTAATTGAAATGGAAACGCAAGCATTACAAGCTATTGATTTTGAAGCTATCAATAAACTAACCCGAACAATGGAACACCAAAAGTTCTTGTTAGATTTGTTAACTAGCAAAGATTCATTTGTTCGTAAGAAGATTATTGACCAGAACTTGAGTTATTTGAATAGTCGCTTGACACATTACTTAGACAAGATCGGTCTACCGCATCAAGTTATCTTTAAGAATGACTTGCAAGTTGAGATTACTGAGTTAGGTCGTGAACTTGACTTTGACAACTTAAGTCGTGGTGAACGCAATCGATTGATTCTTGGCTTGAGCTTTGCTTTCCGTGATGTATGGGAATCATTGTACTCACCGATCAACACATTGTTTATTGATGAGTTGATTGATAGTGGTCTTGACACTATGGGTGTTGAGAACAGTCTAGCGATTCTTAAAGATATGAGCCGTAGACGACAGAAATCTATTTGGCTAGTATCACATAGAGAAGAACTAGCAGGTCGTGTACCTAATGTGTTGAAAGTTGTAAAAGAAAACGGCTTTACAAGTTATAGTAATTCAGTTGACATAGATAATGCCTGATATTTTTCGTTTTCAGAATGTTAAGATAATACATTTAGAACCGACTACTAATTGCAATGCGGCTTGTCCGCAATGCCTGCGTACTAGAACATCATTTGAACCCAATGAATTAAGTTTGGAAGATGTTAAATTATTGTTCATACCAGATGTATTATTACAACTAGAAAAAATTTATATGTGTGGCAACTACGGTGATCCTGCAAGTGCTAGACAAACTATTGAGATGTATGAATACTTCAAGTCTATCAATCCAAATATTATCATTGGTATGAATACTAACGGTGGCATACGAAACCCTGAATGGTGGGATAGATTAGCCAAAGTAATGACTGGTGAAAAAGATTATGTTGTGTTTAGTATAGATGGTTTGGAAGATACCAATCATTTATATCGCAGAAATGTAAGATGGTCTAAAGTTATAGAAAATGCACAAGCATTTATCAATGCAGGCGGTAAAGCACACTGGGATATGCTTGTATTTGAGCATAATAAACATCAAGTAGATGAAGCTTATGTATTAGCTAAATCAATGAATTTTAAATGGTTCCGTGCTAAAGTAAGTAGACGATTCAATCGTTTTCCAGTAGATGGTATTAGTCAACCAATTGACTTTATAGACAATAAAGTATCTGAAGGATATATTGAATGTAGTGCTATGAAAGAGAATAGTATATTTGTAGATGCTTCTGGTAAAGTGTACCCATGCTGTTGGCAAGTTGAAGGGAACTATCAAAATAACATTGTACAATGGTTCTACGATTTGTCAGAAAATTGGAACACTAATCCTGATATAACATGTAAAAAATCTTGTCTAAAGAATAATCAAGGTACTACTTTTACGAATCAATGGTATAGGGAAGTTGAAATAAAATGAAAACAATATTTGTTAACGGCACATTTGATATATTACATATGGGACATTTAGCATTACTAGACTATGCTAAAAGTTTAGGTGATGAATTGGTTGTAGGTATAGATAGTGATAATAGAGTAAAACAGCTTAAGGGCGATTCTAGACCTATCAATACACAATATGAGCGTGGTGCTTTGTTGGCTGCATTAAAAGATGTTGATCGGGTATATGTATTTGATACCGATGAAGAATTAATTGACTTGATGAGTAAATGTGATATAATAGTCAAAGGTTCAGATTATAAGGATAAAGAAATTGTTGGACAAGATGTTTGTAAAGAACTTATCTTTTTTGAAAGAGTCAATGGATTCTCAACCACAGAAAAAATTGCACATATTAGTAATAGGCGATGACTGTAAAGATATCTATGAGTATGGGCAAGTCAATAGGCTTAGCCCTGAAGCTCCTGTACCTGTGTTCAAACAAATTCAAACAGAAGAACGCAGGGGTATGGCGGGAAATGTATGTAACAATCTAGTTAACTTGGGGTGTACTGTTACATTTATACACGGTGAACCATCTACACGCACTAGATTAATTGATATGCGTAGCAAACAACATATTGTGCGTATTGACAATGATGTATATGCTGAACCTGTTATTGATTTAGCTGATTTAGATTTAACTGCTGATGCCATTGTGATTAGTGATTATCAAAAAGGCACTGTTAGTTATGAATTGATCGAAACATTGCGTAAAGAATATACTGGACCTATCTTTGTTGATACAAAGAAACCCGATCTTGCTAGATTTGAAGGTTGTTTTGTAAAAATAAATAAAATGGAAATGATGCTATCAAGTTCGCAACCATCAGATTTAATTGTTACATTAAGTGAGAATGGGGTGAGCTATAAAGATAGATGGTATCCTGCAAAAGAGATTGAAGTAGTAGATGTTACTGGTGCAGGTGATACATTTTTAGCCGCCTTAACATATTCATATATTGTGAACCGTGATATAGATATTGCAATAAATTTTGCAATTTCTGCTAGTGCTGTAACTGTACAACACACAGGTGTATATGCTCCTACAGAGGATGAGATAGAATGAGATTAACAGGACATGTAGATAAGGGTTGGGGGTCAGAGTATATATGGGTATCTAATGACAAATATTGTAGCAAGATGCTTAATTTTAACACTGGTGCAAAATTCAGTATGCATTTTCATTCTGTCAAAGAAGAAACATGGTATGTACTAAGTGGTAAATTTAAAGTTGTATGTATCAATACAGCGAATGCTACTCAATATGAAAAAGAATTAAATGTAGGTGATGTTTGGCATAACCCACCTTTATCTCCACATCAATTGATTTGTATCGAAGAAGGTACTATACTAGAGACTAGCACACCAGATAGTATTGAAGATAATTATCGAGTGATGCCAGGAGATAGTCAAAAATGAAATACATAATAGATATAGACGGTACAATTTGTACTGTAACAAATGGGGATTACCCTAACGCTGAACCATATATTTCACGAATTTCACATTTTAATATGTTATATGATGCAGGTAATGAAATACATTATTGGACGGCACGAGGTGCTAATACAGGAAAAGATTGGGAAGAGCTTACCATCAAACAATTAAATGATTGGGGAGTAAAGTATACCACTGCTAGTACTGGTAAACCCGCATACGATATATGGATTGATGATAAAGCATTTAATGTGGGAACTTATTTCAAATGAGAGTTTTAATTACAGGACACGCAGGTTTTATAGGACAAAACCTAGTAAAATATATAGAAGATAACACTGATTGGGTCATTGGTACATACAATTACGGGGATATATTTCCGTTAGTATCAGAACATGATTGGGTTATACATTTAGGTGCTATTAGTAGTACGACAGAAAAAGATATCGATAAACTATTAACACAGAATACAGAATTTTCAATTAAATTATATGAAGATTGCCGAAAGTACGGTACTAATTTTCAATATTCTAGTTCTGCTAGTGTATATGGAATGGGTACTAACTTTACAGAAGATGCGCAATTAGATCCAATTAATGCATATGCTTGGAGCAAGTATTTGTTTGACAGACATGTTAGTAAACGAAGCCCGGGCATCCGTGTACATGGATTGAGATATTTCAATGTGTACGGCAGCAATGAAGAACATAAAGGTAATCAAGCTAGCCCTGTTACAAAATTTACACAGCAAGCAAAAGAAACAGGAAAGATTACTCTTTTCGAAGGCAGTACTGATTATATTCGTGATTTTATATGTGTTGAAGATATATGTAGAATTCATATAGATATGATTAAAAAGAATGTAGAATCAGGTATTTACAATGTAGGTACAGGAAATCCATATAGTTTTCAAGAAGTTGCAGACATTATTGGTAAAAAATATAAAGCAGAATTTAAATATATTCCTATACCTGAAAACATAAAACGAAGTTATCAAAAGTTTACATGTAGTGATAACACAAAAATAGAATCAGTATTAGGTAAACAGAATTACATTACAATAGAAGAATTTTTAGAACAGGTAAATTTAAGCTAAGTATGTATATGACAAGTCCACAGAAAGCTAAAGGATCCGGTTTCGAGCGAGAAATCGCTAAATATCTATCAGAGAAGTACGGTGAATCATTCATTCGTGCTCCTGGATCCGGGGCATATGTGGGCGGTAAAAATCAAGTACGCAAAGAAGTCTTGCATGAGGGTCAAATTCGTTCTTTCAAGGGCGATGTTGTACCCGGTCATTCATTCAAACGAATGAATATAGAGTGCAAATTCTATGCTGATTTTCCGTTTCATCTACTACTTACAGGGGATTGTAAAGTATTAGATGCTTGGCTAGACCAACTTATGGATGTAGCTGATCCTAACGATGTTAATCTTCTGTTTATGAAGTTTAATCGTAAGGGTCGCTATGTTTGCGTACAAAGCAAACTAACATGGGTTAGTGATAATTTCGTGTATTATACCTCTAAAAAACACGGTGATTGGACAATCTTTGAATTTGATTCATTTTTTGATCTAAACACAGAACTACTTAAAACCTATTCAACAGGCTCAACAGACACCACGTCAAATCAAAACAATATCCTCGCAATTAACACCTAATATATAGTAACAATTTGTTGTCTGAGTTTGTCAGACCTCCTTGAAGATGCTTGAAAGATAGCTGATGGAACTGGAGTAAGCATATACATTTATGTATATGGAATACCGAGAAGGCAATCGACAAAAGCGAACCTTCAACAAGTCTGTATCTACTTTGTCTTGATGATACAGAATGTGCGTTACCGAAGCGTCAATTGAAAGAGCATTGACAGACTTCACTACAGCCTATAAACTTTACAGGGTAACCGGTAGCATATGATAGCAGAAATAGCTGATTATATGAGGACAGACAACTTATGGATGACGGTCGTGCAAAACAACCCTTTACCAAAGGTAGTGCAAATTTGCACTACCATGGCTTCAAATCGGCAATCATATCCGTATATAAATTAAAATAAAAAAGAATCTTTTACAGTAAACTTAAAGAACGAACGAAGTGAGTTCTTAGATGAACGAAGTTCATCTTTATAAGAGATACCCGATGTGATAAATGAACAGTTATGGATGTAATTAAAAGAAAGCCATTCCTGATTTCTTAGTAGTTTCTAGATTTTCTTCTACTAATTCCAAAATGCATTGGCGTTCAAAATCAGACATATTCATTATATCTGCATAAGTAGCACCACCTCGCATATACCAAGATAATTTAATAGCGGATTTCTTAATATCATTAGCTTCTTTATCTAATGCATCGATAAGCTTCTGTACCCCGCTAGGATCTATTGTAAGAAGCTTTAAGCGAAAAAATCTGTTGGGTTAAGTATTAAACTCTGTTCATACTCATGCCCGCAATTCACACACTTCATTTGTAGTGGTTTAATTTCACTAGATTCACGCATTTTAATAGCATAACCTCTTAATGATTCATATGTCTGCTTTTCACAATTTCGTAAGAAATCAATGATGAATGGCTTCTCACTTACTACAGCGGTTGGAGTAGTGATGCTTTCAATTGTTTCAGATACTAGAGCTACACTTAAATCATTCAATCGTTGCATAGCTTCATTTGATTTTTGTTTCTTTACATCTTCATTATCTAATTTTTCTAAACCCATTATCACTGTTTGAATTTCAAACTGAGTTTGATTTATGATATTGATTTGTTTATACGACAATGGTTTAAACTTGAATGATAAGTCTTGTAACATAAAAGGTTCATCATACTTACCTTTTTGAAGTGTACTCAACAACCCGCCTAAATTGATTCCATAACTACCTTCTTCTTCACAGCTTGGGCATTTACTTTCAATATCCATTGTATTACCATTGGTAGCAGTTCTAATCGCTACAAGTATAGGATCTAGATCAATTAATGGAATTTGCCATGGATCTTTAATAGCAGGAACACAACTTTTAATAATATCTACTACAGCAGTTCCGTTAAATAACGCATCCGGTGTTTTTGTAGTAATCTCATCTACTGCAGTCATTGGGTATACAGGAACTTCATTGTTTTCTGGTAAATCTATAGACCCTTGTGGGTAATATTTGCCTTCACTAGGAAGTTTCAAATAAATGGCAGGTCTACGAAAATATTGCTTTAGTGGGTTGTTTTCCATGTGTCTTTCTCCGAAAGTATGTGTTTTATCAATTCATAAATACATTAGCAGATATTTAGTGGTAAAAAATAGGGTTAAAATAATATGGCAATGGATCCCCAAAAAGTTGAAGAATTGAACGAGAACTTGTTTCAGTTAAATCAAGCAGTTCGAGAAACTGATAACACCTTCATGGATGTATTGGGTCCAATGGCTAGCCGGATAAAAGAACAGATAAAAAAAGAAAATACCCAAGCTGCCAATAATCAAGACGAAATTACTAACCAATTAAAAGCAACATATACTAGAAGTCAAATAGTTGCAAATAAACAAAACGAAATATTTAAAAGACAATTAGCACGCCGTGGTTATGAGATTGATGCTATTGGAAAAGAAATAAAAGTTGAGAGTGAATTATCAAAAAGCCAAATAGCTCAGTTAGAAAAATTAGATAAAGCAATTATAAAAGAACGAGAGTTAGTACAAGCAACAGATAAGCCGATACAGAAATTTAGAGAGATATCAGGTAGTGTTAATAGTCTTGAAGGTTTACTAGGTAAACTAGAAGATAAAATGTTTGAGATGACAGGCAAGAGTGTAGGTGGCGCTATTGCATTGCAAGCAAGTATTGCCGCATTGACCGGAGTAGCTAAAGCATTTGGATCAATGACAGAAGCTATATACCGCGGTGAAAGAGGTGCAAGTGTTGGGGCAAAAGGTTATACTGAACTGTCAGATGCACTAACTAAAGCCGCATTTGGTATCGGTGCCGCTCTAATGATATTACCAGGTGGCATTCTAATTAAGATTGCAGGAGCCGCTATAACTGCATTAGCAGCCGCGGCAGAAGGGGCAGCCAATTTAATAGAAAAGGGTGCTAAACTAAACGATGACTTATATAATTCCTATAATGAATTAAGTCAAAAGGGTGTTACTACTGCCGCCGGTATGAATGGATTATATGATTCATTGCATAAAGTTGGGTTAGCTTCGGCACACATTGAAAAGTTTAATAAAATATTAGGTGAAAATTCCAGAGACATGGCAATCTTTGGTGGTACAGTTGATGCTGGAGCCAAGAAGTTTCAAAAAGTTGCCAACGCTATAGCTACACCCACTAGTGCTATTAATAAACAATTTTTATTAATGGGTATAAATGCAGATTCTCAGCGTGAACACATAATGAAGTATATGTCTGAGGAAGAACGATTGGGTTTAGCAAAAGACTTATCAGACGGGCAACAAATAACTAATGCTAAGAAATATATTGAAAACTTAGACAAGTTATCAATGTTAACTGGTGCTAATAGAAAAGAATTAGAAGAAGCTAGAGCCAGCGTAATGGCTAATGAGAATTTACGAGCAGCCATATTTGAAGCAGAACAAGATAAGTCTGAAGAAGGTAAAGCACGATTAGCTGAACTTAAGAGATTCTATGAAGCAGCCGCAATGCTTCAAGCTACTGGTGATACTAGGGGTGCAACTGGTTTAGCAGAATATGCCGCAGGTCGTGGTATAACCGGTCAAGCAAGTGCAGTAGCATTTATACAATTTGGCGGTAAAGGCGGTTTAATTGACAGAGCTAAAAAAGGCGGGTCAACTGCTGATTTAATGCAAGCGGCAAATGCAGGGTATCAGCGACAAATGGATATGATGGCTGATACTGCTAGAATCGGCGGAGACTATAGCGGATTGATGACCGGCAAGTTTGGTCAAGGACAAGAATTTAATACTAGAATAAAAGAATTAGAAAAGAAAGCCAAAGAAGGTGGCTTTACATCTGTAACGGAATATATTGAAGCAGAACAAGAAGCTAAGAAAAATTCAAAAGATAAAACAACTCAAGTTAATGCTGAAGTAATACAATTACAAGAACAAGCTTCAATGCATCTTGATGATGCTGCCAAACTAATGGATGGTGCTGGCCTAGCTATGGCAGGTACTATGAAGCACTTCAATAGCGCAGTTGAATTATTTGATGAAGCTACCCGTAAAGTTGCAAAAGAAAAAGGTATTGAACCAGACAAGAAAGTTGATCAAGAATCATTAAACAAAGAAATTAAACAACTTAAAGATGCATTGAGAATAAAAAGTCAAAGCTTAGACAACCTTGATCCTAAAATTCAAATGAATTCTGCGTATATTGCTAGATTAAAATCAGAAATTGATACAATTAATAGTAACATTAAATCAGCAGAAGAAAGAAAGAAACAAACTGCTCCGTTAATACCACCTGAAGCGGCAACTGCCGAAGTACCACAACCTAATTTACCGCAAGCCGGCCCTGGCGTACAAGTAGCATCTACTCGAGGATTGACTAGTACAAAACCTGCATCAACTCCTGATGCTGTATTAACATTTGGTAGTAAATCAGGTAGTAAGAGTAATTTTGAAGCATTAAGTGATAGCATAAAAAATAGAATTATAAATGCGGCACAAGAATTTAATGCAATGACTGGTAATAAAATTAAGATTAACAGTGCAAAGCGAGATTCAGAAGATCAACAACGAGTATGGGATGAATCAGTTAAAGCAGGAAGACCTGGTATAGGTCCTACTGGAATGCCAATTGGTAGACCGGGCAGAAGTAAACATGAACAAGGTTTGGCAGTTGATATTCAAAACTATAATGATCCAAACGCAGTTGCGGCAATGAACAAACAAGGGTTATTTCAAACTGTAAAAAATGATCCAGTTCACTTTGAAGCCGCTCAAACCGGCGCTATGTTTGAAGGTCCTAAAGATGGATACTTTGTTCAACTACATGGTAAAGAATTTGTAGGTAATGAACAGCAGTTAATGGCTATTAAAGAATTAATACTTAAAGCAAAACAACAAGGATTAGTTAACGGTGAAACTAGCCCTGTATTAGAAACTGCAGAATTTGATAGTGAAGAATCAGCAATGATTATAGAGAAATTCACTAGTATGATGGAAACAAAAGCTGACGAATTATTGGAAAAAATTAAGTTTGGTAACAGAGTTGATGAAGATTTATTAAACTATTCACAGGGATAACGCTAAATATACAATAGGCCCTATTCATTATGACATACAAGAAACGATTTACTAGAGTTAACGCAGCCGGACAGATGAGCCCTTTAGGTGGTGGCAATCTTACAGGTTCATGGAACAGCAACGCTGGGCAAAATAATGCCGCAACCGGAGGCTGGAACAATGATGACTTTGGATATAAAAACTATCGTAGTCGTTTACCTGAAGTATATACCGGTCACCCAAATCGTATTGAACGATACAATCAATATGAAATGATGGATGTGGATGCTGAAATTAATGCATGTTTAGATATTATTGCTGAGTTTAGTACTCAGAAAAACGAACATAATAAGACTCCATTCAATCTAAGCTTTAAAGATGATCCTACACCGCATGAAATTGAGTTATTGAAAACCCAATTACAACAATGGTGTAAGTTGAATGAATTTGAAACACGAATCTTTAAAATCTTTAGAAACTGCTTAAAGTATGGGGATCAGGTTTTTGTTCGTGACCCAGAAAACTTTAAGCTATATTGGGTTGACATGATTAAAGTTATCAAAGTTATCGTTAACGAAAGCGAAGGCAAGAAGCCTGAGCAATATGTTATCAAAGATATTAATATCAACTTGGAAAACTTAGTTGTTTCTGAAAAGACAAGTACTGACTTTGCCGCTAATCCAGCAACCGGTATGGGCGGAGTAGGTGGAGGTACTGGAGCAGGTGGTGGTTATACAGTACCCAGTGGTGGTGCATCTACTGGATCACGATTCAGTTTGGGCTTTAATGAAGCAGCCATCGATTCAAAACATGTAGTACACATGAGTTTGACTGAAGGTTTAGATAGATTCTGGCCGTTTGGTCAATCAATCTTAGAGAACATCTTTAAAGTATATAAACAAAAAGAATTACTTGAAGATGCTGTTCTTATCTATCGTGTACAACGAGCACCTGAGCGCAGAGTGTTTAAAATTGACGTTGGTAACATGCCAAGTCACATGGCTATGGCATTTGTTGAGCGTATTAAGAACGAGATTCACCAACGAAGAATTCCAAGTATGTACGGCGGTCAAGCAATTGTAGACGCAACATACAACCCATTATCAATGAACGAAGATTACTTCTTTCCGGTAACTGCTGATGGTCGTGGTTCTAGTGTTGACTTATTGCCAGGCGGACAGAACTTAGGTGAAATTGATGACTTGAAATATTTCAATAATCGCCTAGCTCGTGGCTTGCGTGTTCCAAGTTCATATTTGCCTACTGGCCCTGATGATAATACCACCCCATTGAGTGATGGTCGTGTTGGTACAGCGATGATTCAAGAGTTCCGTTTCAATCAATATTGCGAACGACTACAGAACTATATCTGTCGTAAGCTTGATGAAGAATTTAAGTTATTCTTGCGTTGGAGAGGGTTGAATATTGACTCTGGTCTATTTGAATTAGAGTTTAATCCTCCACAAAACTTTGCGGCATATCGTCAAACAGAGTTAGATACAGCACGAGTTGCAACATTTACATCAGTCGAACAATATCCATACATGAGTAAACGCTTTATGTTAGAACGCTTCTTAGGTCTCAGTGAAGAAGAAATTAATAAGAACGAAAGAATGTGGCGTGAAGAAAACGATAAAGAGATCGACGTCGCACCGGAAGGCAAAGATTTGCGTAGTATTGGTATTAGTTCAGGTGATATTGAGACAGATATACAGACTGGCGAAGAAGCTACTAATGCAGAAGAAATGCCAATGGATACTGATTTAGAGGCTGCTGGACAAGTACAACAACCAGGAACAGCCGCACCAGGTCAAAATATGCCAGCCCCCGGCGGTAATGGAATGTAATTAGATAAATAATTGTATGAAATTATTTGAAATGTTTAACCCGGCACCAGATGGCTATCAGGATGTAGAAGCAGACCAGAGTAGTCCTAAATGGCGTGAGAGCCGTAAAACAAAGCTTACATTAAAGCAGATTCGTAAATTGCGTAAGATGAATGATGTAAGAAATTATGAGAAAGTTAATTATTTGAAGAAGGTTCATCAACAGTATGGACCTAAAGCAGAAGGTGCAACTCCGACAATATAATGTCTAAATGCCACAACAAATAGTTATTCTAGGCAAAAACGCAAAAAAACAGCACTTATTGTGCTGTTTTCCTATATAGGCTATAAATAATTCTACAAAGCCATTCTATTTCAGGAGACAAACAATGGATAACAAAAAATTTGAAACACTTATTGATTTGATTATCAATGAGAACGAAGAACAAGCACGTGCATTATTTCACGATATCGTAGTTGAGAAAAGCCGCGAGATTTATGAATCAATGATGGACGAAGAAATGTCAGAAGGCATGGGCGGTCAAGTAGGTGATCTACTAGACGAGATCGGTGTCGAAGAAGAAGGTATGTCTGAAGGTGAAGATGACGACCTAGAATTTGATTCAGAAGAAGATGAAGTCGTTGACATCGAAGATGGTGAAGATGATGAATTTGGTGGTGAAGAAGAAGGTTTAGAAGACCGTGTTGTTGATTTGGAAGACAAGTTAGATCAACTAATGGCTGAATTCGAAGATATCATGGCAGGTGATGATGCTGAAGTTGATGCTGATGCAGACTTTGCAGCCGGCGATGACGAAATGGATGATGCTGATGCAGACTTTGGTGATGCAGACGAAGAAGTTATGGAAGCTATCACATTGAAGAAAGTTTCTGTTACACACGGTGACAATGGTGTTCAAACAAAGAGCCCAAGTCTAGTAAACAGCGGTCAAGCTGGAATGGACAGCAAGCCAGTTAAATTCTCTGGTGCTAGCGAAACAGTTCCAACAGGACCAAAAGGTGCAAGCAATGCATATTCTAAAGGTGAAACATCTGTAAAAGATGCTAACAACTGGAAAAATGCACCAGCGCAAAACAACGCTGATTTAGAGTCTGCACCAAAGCCAGTAACAAAAGATGAAGCAGGTAAAGTACGTAGCCCAGTAGCTGAGTCACGTAAGACTGCTAAGAAGCGTATCTAAGGAATCTGAGAGCAATGGCTTTGTATCTCAAAGAGCACCTCTCATTTGACCGCGCTAATATCGTGGTTGAAAGCGAAGGTGAAGGCAGTAAAAAGTCTCTTTATATGAAGGGGATTTTTATCCAGGGCGGGGTAAAGAACGCTAATGAGCGTATTTACCCTGTTTCCGAAATTGAAACTGCTGTACAAACTCTAAACGAGCAGATTGCTACTGGTCATTCAGTATTAGGTGAAGTCGATCACCCAGATGATTTAAAGATTAACTTAGACCGTGTATCACATATGATTACTAGTATGTGGATGGACGGAGCTAACGGCTTCGGCAAATTAAAGATTTTACCGACTCCAATGGGGCAACTAGTTGCTACTATGTTGGATTCGGGTGTGAAACTAGGCGTTTCAAGTCGTGGTAGCGGTAACGTAGACGACCTGAACGGAAAGGTCAGTGACTTTGAAATAGTCACTGTGGATATTGTTGCCCAACCAAGCGCACCCAATGCGTACCCTAAAGCAATTTATGAAGGCATGATGAATATGAAGCATGGTCATAAGTTGTTGGATATTGCAAAAGACGTTCAAGGCGACAAAAAAGTAGAGAAGTACTTGCGTGAGGAAGTAATGCGCCTCATCAAGGATCTCAAAATCAAATAAAGGGGAAACAGCATGTTTGATGCTATCAAGCCATTACTTGAAAGTGGACTTATCAATGATGATATCGGTGCTCAGTTAAATGAAGCATGGGAATCAAAGTTGATGGAAGCCCGCGAACAAGTTCGTGCAGAACTCCGCGAGGAATTCGCACAACGTTATGAACATGACAGAATCGTGATGGTTGAAGCCCTTGACAAGATGGTTACAGACAGCTTATCAGAAGAAATTGAAGAATTTCGCTCTGAGAAGGCTGCAATGAACGAAGACCGCGTAAAAGCACAACAAAAATTACATGAATCAGCAACAAAATTCAATAACTTCATGGTTACTAAACTAGCCGAAGAAATTAAAGAATTACGTTCTGACCGTATAGTTGCTAAAGAAAGTCAGCAAAAGTTAGAGCAATTTATTGTTCATGCTTTAGCCCGCGAAATTAAAGAATTCGCTACAGACAAACAAGCAGTTGTTGAAGCTAAGGTTAAGTTAGTTGCAGAAGGTCGTAAACAATTAGAAGCATTGAAGTCACGCTTTGTGGCTGAAAGTGCTAAGAAATTGTCTGCCGCTGTAGCAGGTCAGTTAAAGGGTGAAATGAGCCAGTTGAAAGAAGATATTAAG
>JACCEB010870412.1_pt1 | contig 107109 bp, 112 predicted proteins | sample 7454761 | NCBI WGS metagenome assembly JACCEB01 (sample SAMN15323454, study PRJNA562643) | freshwater metagenome | isolation source: river surface water | place: USA:Blue River Watershed | collected 2017-08-18 | reverse complement strand
TCCTCCGGCGGCCCTGTTGCTGGTTGGTTCCTTTTTCGTACCCGGCGGCGCGACAGCTGCTGGCTGGACCTTGTATGCACCCTTGTCGGTACAAATGGGCCCAGGGATGGACTTGGCGATTTTCGCTGTTCACATCATGGGCGCAAGCTCCATTATGGGATCGATCAACATCATCACAACGATCCTCAACATGCGTGCACCTGGCATGACGCTGATGAAAATGCCGATGTTCGTTTGGACCTGGCTGATTACAGCCTATTTGCTGATCGCCGTGATGCCTGTTTTGGCAGGTGCAATCACCATGTTGTTGACGGATCGTCACTTCGGAACGTCATTCTTTAACGCTGCCGGTGGCGGTGATCCGGTCATGTACCAGCATATCTTCTGGTTCTTTGGTCACCCAGAGGTTTACATCATGATCTTGCCGGCCTTCGGCATCGTTTCAGAAATTATTCCTGCCTTTTCGCGCAAGCGCCTGTTTGGCTACTCGTCGATGGTTTATGCCACCGCTTCGATTGCCATTCTGTCGTTTATCGTTTGGGCTCACCACATGTTTACAACAGGTATGCCTGTCACCGGGCAGTTGTTTTTCATGTATGCCACCATGCTTATCGCTGTGCCCACCGGTGTGAAGATTTTCAACTGGGTCGCCACCATGTGGAAAGGAGCGATGACCTTTGAAACCCCGATGTTGTTTGCCATTGGTTTTATTTTCGTATTCACCATGGGCGGCCTAACCGGGATCATTTTGTCGGTTGCTCCTCTTGATATCCAGTTACACGATACCTATTACGTGGTTGCCCATTTCCATTACGTATTGGTTGCGGGCTCCTTGTTTGCCCTCTTTGCCGGAACTTATTACTGGCTGCCCAAGTGGACAGGGCATTACTACGACGAGGGTCTTGGCAAGTTCCACTTCTGGGCGTCGTTGATCACCTTCAATGTGACCTTCTTTCCGATGCACTTTCTCGGACTCGCTGGTATGCCGCGTCGTTACATTGACTACCCAACCCAATTCACCGACTTCAACGCACTTGCAACCGTTGGTGCCTTTGGTTTTGGATTAAGCCAGTTGATCTTCCTATACGTGGTCCTTAAATGCATTCGTGGCGGCGAGAAAGCACCAGACAAAGTCTGGGAGGGTGCCGAGGGCTTGGAGTGGACCGTTCCTTCGCCTGCGCCCTTCCATACCTTCGAACAACCGCCAACCTTTAAGTAAGACCTCAGGCGAGGAGAGGCCTTTGGTCGTCTCCTCGCACAGAGGACGCTAGGGCAAAAGGTATTCGATCTGCAAGCCATGAGTAACAACCTAAAAACCGCGCTTATCCTTTTATCGATAGCTGCGGTGTTTTTTTTGGGTGTAATTGGCAAGCGGATTTTTCTCGGGCCTTAGTCCTCAACCTTTCCCTCAGGCCTCACCACTCAACACGATAAGTATGCTGCCCAGCGATTTCAGACAACTCAATAAGACGATGCTCGCCAAGCTACTGGTGGCGTCGACGTTGATGTTTGGGTTTGGCTTTGCGATGGTGCCGATCTATCAAAAAATTTGCGAAGTAACCGGGGTAAATGTGTTGACCCAACGCGATGAACGCGCTGAGGCCTTTGCCAAAAACACGCAGGTCGACAGTTCACGTAGCATCACGATTGAGTTTGATGCCAATGCGCATGGCCCGTGGCAGTTCAAGCCAGAAGTTAACGCCTTAACAGCTCACCCTGGTGAACTGGTCACCGTTTACTACGAACTCCGGAACCGCAGTGAATACGCGGTAACGGGCCAAGCCATACCCAGTTATGCCCCTGGGCATGCTGCCAATTACTTTAAAAAGCTTGAATGCTTTTGTTTTAAGCAGCAGGCACTCGATGCAGGCGAAACAAGAAAATTCCCTGTGGTTTTTGTCGTTGACCCCCAGTTACCTACCGATGTGAGCAATATCACGCTGTCCTATACTTTTTTTGATATTGCAGGTACTACTAAAGCATCGGTCGACAGCCAGCCGTCCATGTCATCGAGTGGTCAACTTGCTCCAAGCGGTCAGGCTGGCAAAGCTCCAAGCGCCCCAGAGCGGCGAAGCTAATGCTGTCGACATGTCAAAGGCAGCGATAGGCATGGAAGAACCGAGTGCTCAGGCTAAGCACGGTTTGCGCAAGACCGTGCTTGCTGTGGCTGCATCATTTTTTGGTGTCCGTGGCAGTAAAGAGCACGAGGCTGACATGGCACAACTAAAGCCCTTGCATGTGATCGCGGTGGGTCTCATGATGGCGGCGATCTTTGTTTTATCGCTGGTTTTGGTTGTGCGTATGGTTGTGGCTTAGGCGGTCTGGAGAGCTTTGATCTTGACTTGCTTTGAATACAATAGCAAAAGTGTTTACATAGGGAGAACCTGATGAGTGCCAATCAGCACGCACCATATTATTTTGTACCCGAGCCATCAAAGTGGCCGCTGTTTGGATCCATTGCGGCGGTTTTCCTCACCTTCGGCGCCTCGGGCACCGTGAATCAGCAAGCGGCCGGCCCCTGGTTGCTGCTGGTTGGTTTTTTGATGTTGTTTTACACGCTTTACGGCTGGTTTGCCAACGTAGCAGCTGAGTCGGAAGCTGGTACATACAATGAGCGAGTTGGCATTTCGTTTCGCTGGAGCATGAGTTGGTTCATCTTCTCCGAAGTGATGTTTTTTGCAGCCTTCTTTGGCGCTTTGTTTTATGCGCGTGCGATCACCATGCCCTGGCTCGGCGAGCCCGATGCCAAAGCTTTGCTTTGGCCCGAGTTCTCAGCGGTTTGGCCCAACTTAGGGCCGGCGGGGACGATTGAGCAATTTCAAACGATTGGTCCTTGGCCCATCCCGACGATCAACACCTTGCTGCTGCTTACCTCGGGCGTAACCCTCACTATTTCGCATCATGCGCTGCGTGCCTCTGAGCGCGGGAAAGCAATCTTTTGGCTCTTCGCGACCGTCGTACTAGGCGTGGTATTCCTTGGATTTCAAGCCTTTGAGTACATGCATGCCTACAAAGACCTCAACCTTAAGCTAACCTCGGGCATTTTCGGATCGACCTTCTTCATGCTCACCGGTTTCCACGGCTTCCATGTTTTTCTTGGAGGTTTGATGCTTACCGTTGTGTTGATTCGCATGATGCGGGGACACTTTACCGCGGAGAATCATTTCGCCTTTGAGGGCGCAGCGTGGTACTGGCACTTTGTCGATGTTGTTTGGTTGCTTCTTTATATTATTGTTTACTGGCTGTAGGCCTCATTGCTGGTGCAAAGGGGGGCTGCATTCTTGTAACAGCCTTCTGCCTAGCTCGCTGTTGCGTTGAAGGGGGTCTTAAGGCTACTTAAGACCCTTTTTCACTAAGCCTCGATCGACCTAACCCGTTGGCACCTGGTAGCCGGTTGGTGTAATCCAACCCATGTAATAGCAAAACCATAGGAATCCGAATAAAACCACTGACAGGGAGATGCGCAGGGTGAGCATTTGGACCACTTTGCCGGTTTTTCCCTGGTCCTTAACCAGGTAGTAGAGTGCCGATCCCAAACTGGCAAGGATCAAGAGCAAAACGGCAATGACGATAAAACGCATGGGAGCTCTCGGGTTGATTAGGCACTACTTGCTTTACGCTCAAATGATTGTCGCATGCCGATAAGTTTCGCCGAACAAAAGGCCCGTTCTGGCGCACCTTGGAAATGGCTTGCTTTAGCACTCTTGGTTGCGCTTAGCCTCTTAACGGGTCGACTTGGGCTTTGGCAACTCGATCGGGCAGATGAAAAGCGCGATATGGCGCAAAAGCGTCAGATGGCGTCTAGCAAGCCACCCGTTGCGCTTGAACGCTTACATGCCCATGCCCTGACGAATCTTGAAGGACAGCGTTTGCGGCTAAGGATCGATGCGCCTTTAAGCAATTGGTACCTCGATTCAAGAACATATAAAGGCCAAGCCGGCCTTTATGTGCTCGCTGTGTTACCCCTTGACGGTCCCGAAGATGGCTTGCCTGCGCCCAAGCAAGAGCCTACCGAATCATTCAAGCCATCACCGAACCACCATGTTGGGGAACAATGGCGGCCAAACCACGTCTTATTGTTGCGTGGATGGCAAGCAAAAGATCCACGTCAACCTCAGGGTATTCAGGACAGGGGCAAAATCCAGGCTGGGGAATACGTGTTACTTCGTGTGGAGCACGAGCGTGAGCACATGGCATCCCGACTGGGCTTGGGTGATCGGATCGCAGGGGACAACTTGCAACATTGGTTGGCTGTCGATAGCCGGGTGATGAGCGAGCAAAGTGGTTTGCAGCTTGCGCCCTACGTTTTGCGGCAACTCGAAGCCGCGCAAGACGAGAAGGGGCAGTCGATTAATGATGGCTTGGTCCGTGATTGGCCTGAACCGTCGGACGGTATCGATAAGCATCGCGCCTACGCCTTGCAATGGTTTTTATTTTCTGGTCTCAGCTTGGCTTTGGCTGTCGTTATCGCCTTTCGTTGGCGTATCGATTAACAAATGAATGGATGTTCTTGCAAACATGTCTGACCTGACTTACTCAAAACCGGCCGCAGTGATTCGCTATGGGCGTTTAAAAATGCTGCTGATTTTTGCCGTATGTGCCTCGCCAGTGGTGTTTGGAACATTAGCCTATTGGTTTTACCGATCAGAGACCACGACTAATTACGGGAGCTTCATCGAGCCTCAGCGACAGGCGGAAGGTTTGGAGGCTTTCCGTGGCAAATGGGTCATGTTCACCGTTGATTCCCCGCAGTGTGATGAGTTTTGCGCAAAGCGGCTTTACCTGATGCGTCAGGTCCGCCTCACCCAAGGCAAGGATAAAGAGCGTGTCGAGCGTGTGCTGCTCTTGACTGAACCGGGCAAGGCAGCGTTCGGCACAGCAGGCGTTGACAGTCTTGAGAAAGTCCACGAGGGTATGCACGTCCTTTATTTAGAGCGCGACAAGCGCGAGCGCATACTCGGTCTTGGCAGCAAAATGGCCAGCAACGAACCGCCCGGGGATGCAGCCGACAAGGGCTCCAACAAAGCTGCTGACCGAGGGTTTGATAAGGGAATTTATCTGGTCGATCCATTAGGCCATGTGATGATGCGGTTTCCAGACGACCCAGATCCAAGTCGGATGAAAAAAGATCTTGGCAAACTGCTGAAATGGTCGCGCGTGGGATGATGGGCCGATGAGTACTTCGATTTCAAGTTTTCCTACACCAGCGCTTGGCCAGCCTTCCACGCTTATCGCCTACCGACGTTTGATCGGATGGAGTGCATTGCTCTGTTTTGCCCTGATCATGATTGGTGCCTGGGTGAGGCTTACAGACGCTGGTCTTGGCTGCCCCGATTGGCCGGGCTGTTACGGAAAGCTCAGCCCGGTTCAGGCTAAGGCGCAAATCGCTCAGGCTGTGGCCGAGCAAGGCGGCGATCACGGGCCAGTATCCTTAGGAAAGGCCTGGCGCGAAATGATCCATCGCTACATCGCAACCGGTCTGGGCTTATTGATTATTGGCATTGTGTTGATGGCTTGGCGGCTACGCCATCGGCTTGAGCAATCGCCATGGTTGGCCACGTTCACCTTAGGCGTGGTTATCCTGCAGGGTTTGTTTGGCAAGTGGACCGTCACCTTATTGCTCAAGCCAGCGATTGTGACCGGCCATTTAATCGGTGGGCTGTTGACCTTCTCGCTTTTGTTCTGGTTGTGGCTGCGGACCAGGCAGGCCATTGAGGCTGTCGGTTCACGACTGAAAGTACCGGTCAAGCCGCCTACTTATGGGCTTCAATGGTTTGCAAGGCTTGCCTTGCTCGCAGTCGGTTTTCAAATTGCACTTGGCGGTTGGACGAGTACTAATTATGCAGCGCTTGCATGCCCCGATTTTCCAACTTGCCAAGAGCAGTGGGTCCCGCGGGTGAATTTTTCGGACGCTTTTCATGTGGTTCGTGAGCTTGGCAAGACGGCACAAGGCGATATGATCGACCTCCCAGCCTTGACTGCGATTCATCTGAGCCACAGGCTTGGTGCAGTACTTGTGCTTATGATCATTGGCTTGCTTGCTTTTTTCTGTTTTCGGCAAGGGGTCGCAACCCGCGAGGCTAGGTGGCTGCTTCTGATGCTTGCCCTACAGTGGGCCTTGGGCATAAGCAACGTGATTTTCGATTTGCCTTTATGGGTCGCGGTTGGACACACTGGCGGGGCTGTTGTCTTGCTTGCCCTTACCCTGCTGCTAAACTTTCGGCTTAAGGCGTTGAGCCAGGTACATCAAGGAGGCTAGCTGCGGTGGCTTGGGGCGAAACCAGCGTATTGGAAAACAAAGCAGTTTTGCGCGAACGCGTGCAGGCTTATGTTGCGCTTACCAAACCAAGAGTGGTCATGCTGGCTGCCTTTTGTGCACTCATTGGTATGTTGCTAGCGAGCGACCGCTGGATTGGTTGGCCGCTTATCCTTGGGGCAATCAGCGGCATTTCCTTGCTTGCGGCGGCAGGCTTTGTACTGAACTGTCTTATCGAGCGCGAGATCGATGCACGCATGGCGCGCACACGCTGGCGACCGTCGGCACGCGGTGAAGTGGGCAATCAGCAAGCGGTTGGTTTTGCGTTCGCGCTAGGGCTTGCCGGTGCGCTACTGCTTTGGCAGTGGGTCAATGTCCTTACGATGTGGCTCACGATTGCAACCTTTGTCGGCTATGCGATTGTCTATACGATTTGGCTAAAGCCAGCGACGCCCCAAAATATCGTCATTGGTGGTGCCTCTGGTGCGATGCCGCCGGTGCTTGGCTGGGCTGCTGTAACGAATGAGTTGACAGCGCCTGCCTGGATTTTGTTTCTCATTATTTTCGTGTGGACCCCCCCGCACTTTTGGGCGCTTGCCCTCTATCGCTTAGAGGACTATCGCCGAAGCGGTCTGCCGATGCTGCCAGTCACCCATGGGCCGCTGTTCACGCGACTCAACATTCTTCTCTATAGCGTCTTGCTTGCTGCGGTAGCCCTCTTTCCCTACTTAATGGGTATGAGCGGCTGGGTCTACCTGATCGCTTCGCTTGCTCTTAATGCTTGGTTTGTTTTGCTGGCCTGGCGCCTTTATCGTGCCTACAGCGACGCGCTCGCCAAACGGCTGTTTCGATATTCCATTTGGTATCTCGCTTATCTTTTTGCCGCTCTCCTGATCGATCACTATCTGCGATTGTTCTGGTTGCCTGGATCAGCATAAAAGCATGCTGCTGAGCGATTGGCGCAAGCGGAGGCTGTGTTTGGGCCTGGCATTTTCTCTCATGCTCTCCGGCTTGGTCGGCTGTGAGCCTAATACGCAAACCGCCGCGAATCAAAGTGATGCCAAGGCGTCTGCTGTCAAAGCATCAAAGGGTGGTTTTCATCACACCGATGTCACGGGCTCTTCCTTAAAGCCAGCCCTCAATTTGCCTGACCAATCAGGCGCTGTTCGGAAAATTAGCGACTTCCGGGGCAAGTTATTGCTGGTTTTTTTTGGCTTCACCCACTGCCCAGATGTCTGCCCAAGTACCTTACAAGAAGCTGCCGAGGCGCTCAGCTTGCTTAGCGCCGAGCAGGCGCAGCGTGTACAGGTGGTTTTCGTAACACTCGATCCTGAGCGCGACCAACCCGAGATGCTTGAGGCTTATGTGAAGGCATTTCACCCAAGTTTCGCGTGGCTTCGAGGTAGTGAAGAGCAAACCAAAGCTGCTACAAAATCATTTCGTGTGTTTTACGAAAAAGTAACGCCCAAATCGGGTGGCCCCTATACGATCGATCATACGGCTGCGAGTTTTGTTTTCGACGGAGAGGGACAGTTGCGTCTTTATGTGAAACACGCACAAGGCGCCAAAGCCCTCGCAGGAGATCTTGCAAGGCTTTGAGCTTTACTCTCAAAGAAGATTTTGCCAGGCTCCCAGCTTTACACTCATAGAAGATTTTTGCCAGGCTCCAAGCTTTACACTTCAGCGGGAACTTGCCAGGCTCTAAGACTTCTTATCGAGCATTGCTTCAATGGCCTCCACCATCGATTCGGGTGAATCGGTGGGAGCAAATCGTTGGACCGTTTGGGCATCTCGGCTGACCAGAAACTTGGTGAAATTCCACTTAATTCCCTCGGTTCCAAGTACGCCTGGGGCGGCTTGCTTGAGCCAGCGATACAAGGGGTGAGCCGATGCTCCATTGACCTCTGTTTTGGCGAACATGGCAAAGCGAACCGAAAAGCGGCTTTCGCAAAACTGCATCACTGTGTTTTCATCACCAGGTTCTTGCGCGCCAAACTGATTGCATGGGAACCCTAAGATGGCCAAACCGCGATCAGCAAAACGCTGATGTAGTGTTTGCAGACCTGCATATTGCGGCGTAAAACCGCATTGACTAGCGACATTAACCACAAGGAGTACTTTGCCTTGATAGCTGGCAAGACTTTCTTGCTGACCGTCGATACGTTTGAGCTCAATCGACCAAGGGGGGGATTGGGTCATGGCGAAGTTCCTTCACGCTTTACATCGAAAAGACCCCAGAGTGTCGCACCGAGAATCAATAGCGCGCCAATCACCGTGAGAAGACCAAGGGTTTCCCCGCCAAGGGCGATCGCCGAGAGCACGGCAAAGACCAACTCAGAAAGCATCACCAAGGCAGTGATCCGTGCAGGCAATCGTGCCGCGCCGAACTGCAAAGCCATGTTGGCTGCAACAAATGCTAGCGTCAGCATCGCTAAAGGCAACATCCATGTCCAGGAAAAGGCCGGGATACCCGCAACCAATCCAAAAGGCGCAAGCCCAAGCGCAAGTGCCGCAGGCAAGAGTGCTCCACCGAGAAACATCGCCAAGGCGCGTGCTGCGGTGGCTGAAGCGGCGTGCTTCTTTAACAATAGGTTGGTAAAAGCGAAACCCATGCCTCCCAAGAGGCCCAACCAGTCGCCAAGTTGACTAGGCAAAGGCAAACCCATGCCCGGGCGCCAAAGTACAAGACTTGCACCCGCGATAGCGCAAAGGACTTGTACCAGTCCGTTTACGCTTATTGCTTCGCCCAAAAGCCAACGCGCGCCAATTAAGGACCACACGGGCATGAGATAAAAGAGAAGGACGACTCGGACCACTTCGCCCACCGTTACGCCCCAGTTAAAGCAGGCATTGGTAGCGCCTGATGCAAGCATCAAGGCCCAAAGACCGGGCGTGGCAAGCACAACTTTTAAGGCTGCTGGTTTGCTCACGAGCAATACCAGCGCCGACAGCCCATAAATGCCACTGGTTGACCAAAGCGCTGCCAGGCCTAGATTATCGAGTTGCCTAAATGGCCACCAAGACAATCCCCAGACGAAGGCATTAAACAAAAGGGCAAGGACTGCGGTTTGCATCATGAACTTGCGAATTGCCCTTCAATGGGGCTCATCAAGCCCCAATCTTGATGGTCAAAGCGGGCTGTGAACCCGCAAGGGCGACCTTAAACGTATGCAGCAAGCAATTGGCGCAAGCGCATGAGGGCTTTGACTTCGATCTGGCGAATACGTTCGGCGGAAACGCCAAATTCTGCAGCTAAGTCATGGAGCGTTAGCGCCTGCGATTCATCTTCATTGAGCCAGCGCGCCCGGATAATGCGTTGGCTTCTCGGGTCGAGTTGCTCGATGGCCTCTGAAAGGCCCTCGCTCTCCAGCCAGTCTTGTTCTTGCGCCTGCAGGCGCTGAGCAGGGTCTGCGCCCGGTGCTGCAAGATAAGCAATCGGGGCAAAAGACTCATCGTCTTCGCTTCCACCTGGCTCAAGTGCAAGTTCCTGGCCGCTCAAACGCATATCCATTTCAAGCACGTCTGCTTCGCGCACGTTGAGGCGCTGAGCAATCGCATGGACCTCAGCCGTGGTCAGTTGGGCGCTTGCCGATTTTTCGAGCTCTTGCTTTTGCGATCGCAGATTGAAAAAGAGCTTGCGCTGCGCCTTGGTGGTCGCGACCTTAACCATGCGCCAATTACGCAAAATAAACTCGTGGATTTCGGCTTTGATCCAATGCAAGGCAAAGGAGACGAGACGAACACCACGTTCAGGGTCAAAACGCTTTACCGCTTTCATGAGGCCGACATTGCCCTCTTGGATCAAATCAGCGTGGGGGAGTCCGTAGCCCAGATATTGCCTGGCCGTCGAAACCACCAGACGCAGATGCGACAAGATCAGTTCACGCGCCGCGTCGAGGTCGCCTTGATCGCGCAGCTTGCGGCCAAGCTCAGTTTCACGCTCGGGGCTGAGCAAGGGTAGGCGGTTAACTGCCGAAATGTAGGCCTCCAAGTTACCGATTGCAGGCAAACTAAAACTGGCCATATTGCTTGTGAGGCTTAGTGCGTTGCTTGTAGCCATCAACATACTCCCGATATGAAGAGGACAGATTCAGTGGTTCAACGGTCGAATCTGGTAAATGAACGGAAGAATTCTTGCTTTCATGGCGCGATTTTAGCACTCGACCACAAAGAGTGCTAGCAAGATGGGCTTGTCGTCTTAACAATCCAACAATGCGTTGGCAAATTCCTCGGCACGGAAGGCTTGTAAATCGTCAACGCCCTCCCCTACACCAATGAAATAAACGGGTATCGGTCGATCTTTGAGTTGGTGCGCGAGGGCTAGCAGGGCGCCGCCTTTCGCGGTCCCATCGAGTTTAGTCACGACCAAGCCGCTTAGGGAAATCGCCTCGTCAAACGCCTTCACTTGATGGAGCATGTTTTGCCCAGTGTTGCCATCCAGTATGAGCAAGGCCTCATGAGGCGCATCACTCATGGCTTTGCCAATAACGCGGCGAATCTTTTTGAGTTCATCCATTAAATGGCTTTGGGTTGGAAGTCTGCCCGCAGTGTCAATCATCACGACACCGCTTTGGCGCGCTCGCCCTGCGCTGACCGCGTCAAAAGCCACCGCTGCGGGGTCACCGCCTTGTTGAGCGATGACCTCGACCCCGTTGCGTTCGCCCCAAATCGCAAGTTGCTCGCGGGCGGCTGCTCGGAAGGTGTCACCCGCCGCGAGTAAAACGCTTTTGCCTTCTCGTTGAACATGCCTTGCGAGCTTGCCAATCGAGGTCGTTTTTCCCGCGCCGTTGACACCGGCAATCATCAAGACAAGCGGGGTACTTCGATCCAGATCAATACCGCCTTCAAGTGGTATTAACCGATCCCGAATGAGGTCGCGAAGGCGATAGCGTACGGCCTGACCATCGGTGAGTTTTTCTTGTTTGATTACCTGCCTTAAGGCGGCGATCAGGGACTCAGTGGCTGCAATGCCAGCGTCGGCTTGAATCAATGCTGACTCCAGGTCTTCAAGCATTTGCTCGTCAACTTTGACCACACCAAAGAGATCGGCAAGTTGATTGCGGGTTTTGGCAAGCCCTCCTTTAAGTCGAGCAAACCATCCACGCTTCGAAGCGCCGTCATCCTTTGACCCGGCTTCATCGTTAGTGCTTGCCGCATCTGCAGCGGCAGGGGCCAAGGTCATGGCTTCAGGCTTCAAAGACGCGGCAACTACGGTAGGCAAGGCAGACTGTTGAGTTGCAACGACCGGTGCTGGCAGCGAAGCTTGGGTTTGCGCGTTGGCTACTACTTCCGCGCTTGGCGACGCTGAGAGCTGGGGATTCGGCGGCTCAGCGACCGCGGCATCATGCGCCCCGGCGATCTGAGCCTCAGGCGAACGAGCGACCTGGGGACTTGGCGGCTCAGCTACGAGGGGATCAGGCGCTTGAGCTGATTCGCTTTCGCTTGCCGGAGAGGGAGTAAAAACCGACTTTAGTCGACGAAAAAATCCAAACATTGATAACGCACCCGCATGAAGGGGAGGAGGCTTTGCGCTCGCGGCCCAAAGCTCGGAAGAGGGCTTGGACTGCCCTCGTGCATAGTATCGATGATGACACATTGCGATCACCACACGAGAAAGCCTTGACCAAGCCAAGCCATCCACGAGAACCCAATAAACTCGCTCGAGCCCAGGGGAGCGTGCGCATCATTGCTGGAAGGTGGCGATCAAGACAAGTCGCTGTCCCAGCCATCGAAGGCCTAAGACCAACCCCTGATCGGGTGCGGCAGACATTATTTGATTGGCTCCAGCATTTTTGGGCGGGCCAGGGGCAGGATTTAAGCGGCATGAGGGTACTTGATGCATTCGCAGGCAGTGGTGCGCTTGGATTTGAAGCGGCTTCGCGCGGAGCGAGCCATGTCAGCTTTCTTGAACAGCACCCGCTTGCAAGTCAAATGCTTGCTCGGCATATTGCAAGTTTCCAGGCTGCACATTTGCAATTGATCAGCGGCCATGCCTTGCGGATTATGGAGCGACTCAACCGAGGTGTTGAGCGCTTCGATTTGGTGCTCCTTGACCCGCCGTTCGCCTCGCAACTGCACTTGCCAGCAGCCCAATTGGCTATACCCTTGTTATCGGAGGCCGGTTTGCTTTATGTCGAGTCCGATCAGAGCTGGGACGAGCACCTGCGCATGGCTAATGAGCCAGCCAGGGAACTGCTTACCCATGCCTTTATGGTGCTCAGACAGGCTAAGGCTGGTTCAGTGCATTACCATTTACTGCAGAAAAACTCAGCTTAAAGAATGCGTGGCGACCTTATGACAACAGCGATCTACCCTGGCACCTTTGATCCGATGACCCGAGGCCACGAGGACTTGGTCCGGCGAGCCTGCTCGCTTTTTGACCAATTGATTGTTGCCGTCGCGATAAGTCGCTCCAAATCGACCTGGTTCGATTTACAAGAGCGTATGGCAATTGCTCAAGCGGTTTTTGCTGGCGAGGCGAAAGTGAGAATCATTCCCTTCGAAGGCCTACTGGTCGATGTCATGCGACGAGAGTGTGCCAAGGTGGTGATTCGTGGCGTTCGGTCAGTGACTGACTTTGATTACGAAGTTCCTATGGCAGGTATGAATCGGCGCATGTTGCCAGGTATGGAGACGGTTTTCTTGCTCCCTGCCGATGACCTTGCTCATGTATCGGGCAGCCTCGTTCGGGAGATCGCCAAAATGGGTGGCCCTTTTGAGCCCTTTGTTCCGGAAGAGGTTGTGCCGTGGATCAAGCAAAGGCAAAACCAGCCACAAAAACTTCCGCCATCAACCCAATCCTCGGCCTAAATCGCCATGGCGCTGAAGATTACCGATGAGTGTATCAACTGTGATGTTTGCGAACCGGCCTGCCCAAACCAGGCGATTTCGATGGGCGAGGAAATCTATCAAATCAATCCTGACCGTTGTACCGAATGTGTTGGCCATTTCGATGAGCCTCAATGCCAGGTACTTTGCCCGGTCAGTTGCATACCGCAAGATCCGGACCGACCCGAGACCGTCGAGTTGTTATGGGCGAAATTCACAAGCCTTCAGTCGGCTAAGTCTGCGTAAGGCCCTATGCTCGCCTGGCATTTTCAGATGGGACTCAATTCGATCGATTCAAAAATTTGGGCGCTGCGCCAGGTCTCGACTTCGTTGCGAAGGCTAGCGTGACTCAAGGGGTGCTGTTCAAGCCACTGTCTTGATAATTCGATTCGAACCTGCCGCTTGCGAGCAAATAAGGCGGGCAACAATACCTCTTTACGGTCTCTGCGACGGTGCAAAATAACCGACAAACGCAGGCAAAGCACCATGAGCCATTCGCGTTCTTGGCTTAAAAGCCCTTGAAGTTTGCGTAGGGAGCCCGATTGGCCAAGTGCCAGATTGGCAAGCCGGTTTTTCTCGCTCAGTGAAAACCCGGGCATCTCAGCGTGGAGCAAGATGTAGCCAGAATGTTTGTGGTAGTCAGCCTGAGCAATCGAAAAGCCCACTTCGGCCAGTCGCGCAGCCCATCCGAGTAACATTCTTTGCGCTTGGAGTTCCTCTTGAACGCCTCTAGCGGTCTGATCAAACAAGGCCATGGCGGTTTCTGCAACACGTTCTGCATGCTCCCGATCAACACCGTAGCGTAATTGCAAAGCGTCTACGGTGACGGCACGCATATCCTGCCCAGAACTCCGACCCAGTAAATCGTAGAGCACACCTTCACGGAGCGCTGCTGGACAGTAACGCATCGAGCCGAGATCGAATTCATCAAAAACCGCGCGCATGACAGCAATGCCACCAGCAAGAACCGGTCTACGGTCTGCTCGAATCCCCTTCAAATCAAGCCGATCGGGATGTCCTGCCTTGATCAGGCGCCGCTGCAAGTCAGTAAGACTGTCGCGGTCGAGCATGTCGCGCTGATAGTTCAGTTGGGCAAGCTGCGTGAGCGCCTTGGCAGTTCCTGAAGTACCGACGGCATAACGCCAGCCCTTTAGACGGTACTGTGTGCCGACAGCACCAAGGCGTGTTCTTGCATAGGCGATCGCCTCGTCCATGGCATGTTTGCCAACCATCCCGTCCGGGAAAAACCGTCTGCTCAGCGACACGCAGCCTACATAGCAGGATTCAAGAGCCTCGGGCTTATAGTCCGTACCCAAAATGCATTCGGTCGACCCGCCGCCAATGTCAACGACTAAGCGCTGCTGACCGTCACGTGGCAGATCATGCGCTGCGCCTTCGTAGATGAGCCGCGCTTCCTCAACGCCGGAGATGACTTCGATCGGAAAGCCTAGAGCGGCCTCAGCGCCATTTAAAAAATGTTTGGCGTTTGCAGCCACCCTTAAGGTGTTAGTTGCAACCACGCGTACGCGATTCGGGCCAAAAGAGCGCAAACGCTCAGCAAAGCGGTGCAGCGCCAGCAGCGCGCGCTGCTGAGAAGCCGCATCGAGATGGCCATCGGCTTGCAGTCCGGCAGCAAGCCGAACGGTTTCTTTCAGGATATCCAAAGGGAGAATCTGAGCCCCCAGGCTCGATTGCCTTACTCTTCCGATCAGTAGCCGAAAGCTGTTGGAGCCCAGGTCAACCGCGGCCAATAATGCTGAAGGTGATTGAATTAGCGAGGAGTGAGCAGGCATGGATAGTGAGAACAGTGGTACCTCGGCAAGCAAGCCTAGAACCGCAAAGCGAAAAGCCACGCCGCAAGCCGGCAAGGCACGCACAACAGGCGCAAGGCTAGCCGGTGCTGGCCAGAAGGGCAAATCAAGCCTTCAACAAAGCATTCGTGCGCGACAAGACCCCTTTGTAAATCGCGAACTGTCCTTGCTCGCTTTCAACGAACGAGTGCTAGCTCAAGCCGAAGATACGAAGGTGCCTTTGCTCGAGCGACTGCGTTATCTCACGATTGTTTCGAACAATCTCGATGAATTCTTTGAGATTCGGGTTGCTGAGCTTAAGCAACTCGCAGAAAGTCCGAGTGCAAGCTTGGAGATCTTGCAAACCCTTGCTGCCGTTCAGCTTCGCGCGCGAGCGCTCGTACGCCGGCAGTATGGACTCTTGAACCGAGAACTCCTGCCACGGTTGCGCGAGCAAGGTGTTGTGATTCACTTAAGCGAAGAGTGGAGCCCAAGCCAGCGCGAATGGGCAGAGCAATTTTTTCACAGTGAGGTCGAGCCGCTTTTAACGCCAATTGCACTTGACCCCGTGCACCCGTTTCCACGCGTGCTCAATAAGTCACTGAATTTTGTTGTTGACTTAGATGGTCGCGACGCCTTTGGCCGCGATGTTCATATAGCTATTGTTCAGGCGCCAAGAGCTTTACCAAGGGTCTTGCCAGTACCCAGGGAAATCTCTGGGCATCCGCATGGCTTGATGCTGCTCACTTCGGTGGTTCAAGGCTTTATGCATCGACTTTTTCCAGGGCTTAAGGTTGTTAGTTCACATCAGTTCAGGGTCACGCGAAATAGTGATTTGTATGTTGATGATGAAGAAGTCACCGATCTGAAGGCGGCTTTGCAAGATGAATTGGTGCAACGTCACTTTGGTGATGCGGTCAGAATCGAGGTTTCCGCGGCTTGTCCTGAACCCTTAAAACAGCGTTTGCGTGGAGAGTTCAAACTCGAACTCGAAGACCTTTATCCGGTGGAAGGCCCCGTCAATTTGGTTCGATTGCAGCAGGTCATCGAACTCGTTGATCGACCTGATATGAAATTTGCATCGTTCCAGCCTGCGTGGCCCAAGGCAGTGTCAGCAAGTCGCAATCAGCTCTTTGATGCGATTCGCGAACGCGATTTGCTTTTGCATCACCCCTACGAAAGCTTTGAGCCTGTACAGCGGTTTTTGAGCAGTGCCGCAACCGATCCACATGTTGTAGCGATTAAGCAAACCGTGTATCGAACAGGTGCAGACTCCGTGCTGATGGCTTCATTGATTGAAGCAGCGCGTCGAGGCAAGGAAGTCACCGTTGTCCTTGAGTTAATGGCGCGGTTCGACGAGGAAACAAATATGCAATGGGCTTCGCGCCTTGAGGCCGTCGGTGCCCATGTGGTTTATGGTGTGGTTGGCCACAAAACCCACGCTAAGATGGCTATGGTCATTCGGCGTGAGGGCCGGCAACTTGTTCGCTATGTCCATCTTGGTACCGGCAACTACCACCCAAGGACAGCAAAGGTTTATGAAGACTTTGGCCTACTCACTGCACATCCCGGGATTTGCGCCGATGTGCATGAAGTTTTCCGCAGACTCACTGGTTTGGGGCAGGCAGAAACGCTAAGGCATTTGGCACAGGCGCCATTTACCTTGATGCCTATGGTGCTCGATTCGATTGCCCGTGAGATCAAGCATGCGCGCGAGGGAAAAAAGGCAATGGTTCGGGCGAAGTTAAACGCCTTGATTGATCCTGAGGTGATCGAGGCCTTGTATGAAGCGAGTCAGGCCGGTGTTGAGGTCGAGTTGATTATCCGAGGTGTTTGCGCCTTGAGGCCAGGGGTGAAGGGGCTTTCAGAAAATATTCGGGTTTGCTCGGTTATTGGTCGATTTTTAGAACATAGTCGAATCTATTATTTTTATAATAATGGTATCGATGATGTATGGCTATCGTCAGCTGACTGGATGCAACGTAATTTGAGAAGACGCGTTGAAATCGCCTTTCCCATACTCGATTCGGCTGCTAAGAGGCGCGTGATTGATGAGGGTTTGCTTGTTCATTTCGATGAGAATCCGAGTGCCTGGGAGATGGATGCTGACGGTGACTATCAACGCCAGGCGCAAGACGGACCGACCGATGCTTTGCGTTTGATACAAGGTTCGCAAAGCGAATCGCAAAATCAATTGCTAAAACGATTAAGTGAATTTAGCGAAACTTGAGGTAGCGGTCGTTTGCGCTGTATGTTGGTTTGTCGCAACCAAAGCTTGAGCATCAGACTAAGGTTTGATAGAAAGTTACTTCGATCTGCTAAGTTCCGATCTAAATCATGAAATCGTTTCCTTTAATGCAAGGCAAAAATCTTGCCGGGCTGGGTGTTTCACTCACCCCGGCGTTAGCCTTTGCCTCCGAAGCGGCCTTCAACCCACTTGAGTGGGCGGGTGGCATTTTGGTGATCGGGCTTGTCGTGGTGTCGGTCGGTTTTATCGCGGAAGCGTCGGGTGAGGCGCTTGACGCTGGGCTAAAAGCTGTCGGTTATCAAAAGAAACCTTCGCGTGAAGAAGTCATCAAGCGAGAAGAGGCCTTGCGCAAAGAAGGTGCCAAAGCTGAAGCTGCCAAACATGCTCCTGCAGTGCCTGCTGTAGCAACCACCTCAGCGCTCGAGCAATTGCAACTTGCACAGGCCGCTCAGGCCGAGGGCGAGGACCTCGAACCCATCGACGATAAGGCCTAGAAAATAGTCTTCGTTAAGGCCTTGAGGATATCGGCCGGCACGAGGGGCAATCGGTTCTGTAAAATATGGGCTCCTTGAATTGAGAGGGCCATGAACAGCCTTCAGCCATTGAGTCAAAGATGCCCTACGTCAATATATGTCGATCCAGCTTAAAGCTCATCAAGGGTCAGCTTATATGTTTCTGGGCAGAACGCGCATCGGCAATGGCGCTCTGCTCAAGGTCGTCTTCTGAAAGCTAGATCAGCTCGATCGACAATCGCAGCGGCAAGAACATGCCGATCATCCTTATCCGGTAATTGCAGGCTTGGCCCAATCGCTGCGATACCGTCTTCGGACACTTCCCAATCAGGAACGGCGAGCCGCATTTGCGCCTGACGGTTAGTAATCTGTTGTTGCTTATCGGGTAATTTCTGAGTGAGGTGACCCATCCATTCATCTTCGATACGCCGACTCCACTTTGCAGCAAACAACCCCCGAGTGCATAAAGACATCAGAGCATCCGTCTTCAACATTCCAAAAAAGACGCATGCATCGATAATTGCAGTGCAACGGACGTGGCCAGCCATCAGTAATCGCCGAGTTCAACTGACAACTTCGACAAATTCTCCAAGGCTGCCTCATGGCCTGCATGCATACTTTCTGCGTACTCAATCAGGTCGCTGAGCAAAACCCTGCGGTGAGACCCGACCTTGCGATGGGGAATCCGCCCGGCGTCGATCTCCTTAATCACGAAGGGGCGGGAAACATTAAGAAAATTTGCCGCCTCTACTGTCGTGAGCTCCTGCTTTTCAGGCATCAGTGCGATCGGCCGCCCCTCGCTCATCAGGCCCAGCAACTGGCCGATAAGGCGTAGGGACGCCGGGGGGAGTTCAATCGGGGGAAGGTCTCCAGCTTCGCTCTCGAGTTTGATTTTTACGGCCTTGGATCGATCCAAGGCCTCCATGATGCAGCGCTGCGCAACACGCGCCAACTCCATATCTTGCCTAGATGGAGAGGCAGCAACCGACTCTCGTTCTCTCTTCACAGTAGTCATTTTGTAATACTCCGTAGAGCCCCCCATCTATGCGGGGGAATGTGGCCCAATGTGGCTATACGTGTATTAAACGCAATAAGTGCATTAAGTGCATTAAATGCAAGAGGGTGTTGCGTGGCCATCCCTATTGGCTGTCTCTTTGGGCTTTTGCGCCCGAAGAGAGAGGTCACTTACCCCACGTTTTGGGGCGCGTTCAGGGGCTGGGCTTGGGGCATCTTCATTACCTTGAAACCCGCTCTCTGTCTTGTTCTTGCTTTTAGACGTTGAACCGAAAGTGCATCACATCACCGTCTTTAACCGGGTAGTCCTTGCCTTCTAAGCGCATCTTCCCGGCCTCTTTGGCGCCGCTTTCGCCCTTGTAGTGCACGAAGTCTGCATAGGCAATGGTTTCGGCGCGGATAAAGCCGCGTTCGAAATCGGTGTGAATGACCCCCGCGGCCTGAGGAGCGGTATAGCCCTTACGAATCGTCCAGGCGCGGACTTCTTTCACGCCTGCCGTGAAGTAAGTTTGCAGCCCTAGCAGGTTAAAGGCCGCACGAATCACCCGGTTAAGCCCGGGTTCTGTCATGCCCATATCGGCGAGAAACACCGTCTTGTCTTCATCGCTCATATCGGCAATCTCAGCTTCGATTGCTGCACAAATAGGTACGACGACCGAGCCCTCTGACTGAGCAAGTGCCATGACGCGTTCAAGATGCGGGTTGTCCTTAAAGCCATCATCTCTGACATTGGCTACATACATTGTTGGTTTTGCAGTGATTAGACAAAGCGGCTTGAGTAAGGCCTTTTCCTCATCATAAAGGTCAATAGAGCGCACGGGCTTTGCCTCATTGAGCACGGGCAGGCACTTTTCAAGCACTTGTACGAGTCGCATGGCTTCTTTATCGCCGCCTGAGCGTGCCACTTTGGCGTAGCGAAGCAAAGCCTTGTCGACTGTTGCCATATCTGCGAGCGCAAGCTCGGTATTGATCACTTCGATATCTGATAGAGGATCTACCCGCCCCGAAACATGCACAACATTGTTGTCTTCAAAGCAGCGCACCACATGGACCACTGCATCGGTTTCACGGATATTGGCAAGAAACTGATTGCCCAAGCCCTCGCCCTTGCTTGCGCCAGCAACCAGGCCAGCGATGTCGACAAACTCAACCGTGGCCGGTAAAACCCGCTCGGGCTTTACGATGGTAGCGAGTGCTTCTAAGCGCTCATCAGGTACTTCTACGATGCCCACATTGGGTTCAATCGTGCAAAAGGGGTAGTTTTCCGCGGCGATACCCGCCTTGGTAAGCGCATTAAAAAGCGTGGACTTACCAACGTTTGGTAGTCCGACAATCCCACATTGAAGAGCCATAAAGCCTGCTTTCTTGTCGAAAAAAATCCATGAACCGAGCTGCTGAAGTATAGTCGTTCATCATGCTGAGCTTAGATAACAAGTTAGTCGTTGCCTTATCGTCGAGGGCGGTGTTTGACTTCGAGGAAGAAAACCGCATCTTTGAACAAAGCGATGACCGCGCTTATCGCGCACTCCAACGCGAACGCCTTGATAAGGCTGCCAAGCCTGGCGTGGCCTTCGCTTTGGTCAGAAAACTGCTCGCCTTCGATCCTGATCAAACGCCGGATGCGCAAAGGCGGGTCGAAGTCGTGGTGGTCTCGCGCAACGATCCTGTTTCAGGGATGCGGGTTTTTCGCTCGGCGCAGCAAATGGGCCTGCGCCTTGAGCGAGGGGTGTTTACTAGAGGCAGAAGGCCCTGGCCTTATCTTGAGCCCTTAAAGGCCAACCTCTTTTTGTCGGCTAATGAGCAAGATGTGCGTGAAGCGCTTGAAGCTGGTTTCCCGGCTGCGCGGGTTTTCCCGAGTTCAGTACAAGCCTCAGTGGCCCATCCCGATGAATTACGGATTGCCTTTGATGGTGATGCGGTGCTGTTTTCCGATGAAAGCGAGCAGGTTTTTCAACGCGAGGGTTTGGGTGCCTTTCAGGCCCATGAGCGTGAACATGCCGCGCGTCCGCTTCCGGGTGGACCCTTTAAGCCCTTACTAGAAGCACTCCATCGCTTACAAGCAGATGGTCATAGCGCCATGCGCGTGCGAACAGCATTGGTCACAGCCCGCAGTGCACCAGCCCACGAGCGGGCCATTCGCACATTGCTTGATTGGGGCGTTGAGGTGGATGAAGCGATGTTTTTAGGTGGTCTCGACAAAGGCGGCTTTTTGAAGGCTTTTGAACCAGACTTCTTTTTTGATGATCAAACAGGCCATTGCGAGTCGGCTGCCCGAGTTGCGCCTGCCGGGCATGTGATTTCGGGTGTTGCAAATCGGAAGCAAAGTGACACGCCCCATGAAAGCTGAAGTTTGAGTTCAGCAAGCTTGCTTGTTGGTGGGCCCATCGGCCGCTATTTAACGCCCGCTTAGCACTTGCCCGGGCCTTGCAGCGCTGCATCCAGCTGCTACCGCTTCAGCGTGCGCCAAGCGAGCGCCGGTGTATACCCGCTGGCCCGCCACCCAGCAGGCTTCGATCCCCTGACTAGGTCTTGCGGGATTTTCGTAGTCGGCGACATCGAGTACTTGCTGCGGGTCGAAGAGCACCAGATCGGCAGCAGCGCCAAGGCAAATCCGCCCGCGTGGTGTAGGTCCGCGGTCGAGTCCGAAACGCGCAGCAGAAAGGCCGGTCATTTTTCGGATCGCCTGTGGCAATGTCAGCAAACCCTTTTCCCGCACATAGCGGCCAAGTACACGCGGAAAGGTTCCCCATAAGCGCGGATGAGCTTTGCCCTGCAAGGGAATCCCGTCCGAACCAATCATCGATTGAGGATGACTGACAATTCGGTCGACGTCGGCTTCATCCATCGTGAAGTAAACAGCGCCACTGGGCCCAAGATAATCAGCACATGCACTTGCCGATAAGTTCAGTTCGGCGCAAAGCTGATCAAAGTCGCGTCCTTCGTACGCAGGAAAGCGTGGGCAAGCGGTGATGATGGTTTTGCGCGATAACTTTGCACGGTCAGCGAGCAACATCGTCGACGAGGCTTCATAGGGGTAAACATCAAAGCCAAGTTCAAGCGATTTGCTCGCTTGCTCAATCCGCGCGAGGCTTTGCTTCGATTGCCCATGGGCCAAAGGGCCAGCGCATTTGTGGTGCGAGATGATCGTGCGAACACCAAGCCCTTGACCGATTTGAATCGTTTCTTCGATGGATGTCATTAGGCCTTCGGCTTCGTTTCGCATATGGGTGGTAAAAATGCCGCCGCATTCGCACAAAGGGCGCAAGACTTGGGTAATCTCAGACTGACTTGCAGACGAGGCTGTGGGGTAGAAGGTGCCTGTGGATGCGCCCGCAGCACCCTCATGAAGGCAGGTCTGCAAAAGTGCTTGCATCGCGCGGATCTCAGCCGGATTCGCTTCGCGATCGAGCCGATCCATTGTGCATACCCGCAAGGCTGAGTGCCCAATGAGCATGAGCGCGTGGGTTGCTGCTGGGCTATCTTTGAGCGCTTCAACATAGTCTTTGAAGTGGCGAAACACGGGCTTTTCAGCGCCAGCGACAAGGCCCAGAGGCATTGGCAACACGCCCTCGGGCAGCGGAGCGATGCTGACGCCACAATTACCGGTGACCACCGTGGTGACGCCTTGTGAGACTTTAAAGTCCATGGATGGCTGTAGCAAAAGCGCAGCATCGTCGTGGGTGTGAACGTCGATAAAGCCAGGGGCCAGGTGCATAGCATCACCCTGAACCCGTTCCTTGCCACGCAGGCCCAGTGAGCGCTTTTTGCCTTGACGACTATCGTGTTCGCTATCGAGGCGCTCGCCGTAATAACGAATTTCTGCGATGCAGCCAGCTTGGATGGCAAGATCAGCGTGTTGGGCAGGCGATCCTAATCCATCGTGAAGCCAGACGTCTTCAATCACGTAGTCATTGATCATGCTAGGCGTCTTCCTTGAGGAGATTTATGCCGCGGTGGATCCTTGCGATTGCGCTTTCGCGCTGGCCGACCAGGAATTCCTTCATGGGGGGCACCAAGGCTTGCATGGCCGCCTCAATCAACTTGAACTGCTCGAGCGCTGGACGATGCAAGACAAAATCGCCAACCTCTTGCGCAAGCTTTAGACTTCGAGGATGCCCGATCCCAAGCCGCAGTCGCCAGTAGTCTGGCTGGCCAAGGCGTAGGCTAATGTCCTTCAGCCCATTGTGTCCGGCAGAGCCGCCGCCAAACTTTATCTTGACAACACCCGGTAGCAAATCGAGCTCGTCATGGATGACGAGGATCTCTTGGGGTAGGATTTTGTAAAAGTTGCAGACCGCTAAAACAGCCTGACCCGACCGATTCATCCAGGTCATCGGTTTGAGCAAGTGGACGAGTTTGCCCTCGAGTCGGCAGGTGGCGAGCTCTGCGAAAAACTTAGCTTCGTGGTTAAAGCGTGCCGAAGGGTCGAGTTTTGGCAGCAGGCGGTCCAGGCACCAAAACCCTGCGTTATGGCGATCAGACTCGTGTTCTGGCCCGGGGTTGCCGAGCCCGACCACCAGCCTAATCGCTACGTTCTTATCGGCGGCTTGGATTACTTATCGCCTTTCGTCGGACTACTTCTTGCCTTTACCTTTGGCTGCAGGCTTGGCTGCGGTTTCAGCAGGTGCTATCTCTTCGGCAACCGGCAGGGTTACAGTGACTAATACCGGATTTTCTTTGGCTCGCAACACAGCGGTTACGCCCTCGGGGAAATGGATATCGCGCACATGCAACGATTTACCCGCTTCGAGTTGTCCAAGATCGACGGTGATGAACTCGGGCAAATGCGCAGGCAAGCAGGAAATCTCAACCTCGTTAAGAACATGGCCCACAATGCCAGCAGAAAGCTTCACTGCTGGGGAATTTTCCTGATTTACGAAGTGTAGGGGCACCTTCATGTGAATCTTGCGATCTGGTGCAATGCGCTCAAAATCGATGTGCAAGACCTGCTGTTTGTATGGATGCCACTGTACGTCTCGCAGCAACACTTGCTGCGTTTGGCCATCAAGCTCCATGTCCAGAATCGATGCGTGAAAGGCTTCAACCCTAAGGGCATGAAACAAAGGGTTGTGTTCGACTTCAATGGCAGTGGGGTTTCCGGGTGATCCGTAAATGATGCCAGGGACCTTGCCAGCACGGCGCAGGCGGCGGCTCGCACTCGAACCTTGCGCTGAACGACTTGTTGCAACAACTTTCATGATATTTCCTCAAAAAGCTATGTCGATCGGCGCTTCTTTTGAACAATCTCGCCGAGACTACAGCTGTCTTCCACTAAAAAACCTGAAGCAAAGCGCCTCCAGGCACGAGAACACCAGGACAAATCAGCCATAGCCAACAAGACTAATCGCTGCTTCCTCACTGCCGCGACCCTGAAAACAAGGTCGCTTGGGGTCTAGCCTGATCCGCGACCAGAGCGGACTAGACCGTGCTTGTTTGGTCTGACTCAGTCAACAAAAAGCGACGAGACCGAATCTGACCGGTTGATACGCAAAATGGTCTCGGCAAGTAATTGTGCCGAGGAGAGAATTCTAATTTTTTCGCAGGCAATACCATCTCTGGGCAAGGGAATGGTGTCCGTGACCACGAGTCCATCCAGATCCGAATCGGCAACGCGGCGAACGGCACCACCAGAAAGCACCGGGTGGGTGCAATAGGCTAGAACCTTCGCTGCGCCGTGCTCTTTGAGTGCGCTTGCTGCTTTGACGAGCGTGTTTGCGGTATCGACGATGTCATCCATGATCACACAGGTACGTCCACTCACGTCACCAATGATATTCATGACTTCCGCAACATTAGCTTTGGGGCGCCGCTTATCGATGATGGCAAGCTCGCAGTCAAGCCGCTTGGCCATGGCTCTGGCACGGACGACACCGCCAACATCAGGCGAGACCACCAGCAAATCATCAAATTTTTGCTTATGGACATCGGCAAGAAGGATCGGTGCTGCGTAAATGTTGTCAACCGGGATATCGAAAAACCCCTGAATTTGATCAGCATGCAAATCCATAGTCAGGACGCGATCCACACCGGCAACTTGCAGCATGTTAGCAACCACTTTTGCGCTGATGGCGACCCGAGTGGAACGGACACGTCGATCCTGCCTCGCATAGCCGAAATAAGGCACGGCTGCGGTGATTCGCCCAGCCGATGCACGCTTGAGAGCGTCCACCATAATCAGCAATTCCATCAGGTGGTCGTTGGTTGGCGAACATGTCGACTGCAAGACAAAACAATCGCGACCACGCACATTTTCAAGAATTTCCACCATCACTTCGCCGTCGGAGAAACGACCCACGGTGGCGCGGCCCAGCGGAACCCGCAAATGCGCAGCAACATCAGCCGCTAACTTGGGGACGGCGTTGCCGGTGAAGATGGTGAGCCCTTCTGGGGCAACTGAATCGCGATGATGAGCCATGGAAGTCATGCCGCAAACCTATGCTAGAGACCAAACAACCCACGCTGGGTGGACTGCTTGCTTGATCGATGCTCAAACTCAACACCAATCTATTGCCTAACGCTGCGACATCAGCCGCGGCAGTGCTGGCTGGGGAGGAAGGATTCGAACCCTCGAATGCCGGAATCAAAATCCGGTGCCTTAACCAACTTGGCGACTCCCCACCGGTACAACCAAAACCCTTTCTCTTGCCTGCTGCGGAAGCCCTAAGCTACAGCACCTAACAAAGACGCCAAGCCGGCAGACCCGATGAAACAAGCTTCACTCGCCAGAACTTATCCACTGAGTTCTGGACCAAAGACTCAAATTGCAAGCCTTCAGCAACATCACGAACCATACAAAACACTGCGGCACCCGAACCTGACATCCGCGGCCAATCACGAGGAATGCCAAGACTAAGTGCCTGCTTCCGCAAGATATTCAGTGCGTTGTCCACTACTGAATACTGCCTAGTCACAACCGCTTGCAGGTCATTGTGCCCCTGCATAAAGTCGGACCAGCCCGGAGAATCCGAGATTTTGAGTGCTTTCGAAGACCGTGTCAATTTGGGATCAGCAAAAACCTTCGCGGTTGACACGGAAATCGGGGGCATGAGGATGAGGAAGTAAGCGACAGGTAAATCGAGTTCGAAAAGCCGCTCGCCAACGCCTCGGCCTATAGCGTGCTGCCGACGAATAAATACAGGGACGTCAGCGCCAAGCTCAAGTGCAAGACGACTTAAATCACTTGTTGTTAAGTGCAGGTCCCAGAGTTGATTAAGCAGCCTCATCACCGAGGCAGCGTCGCTGCTGCCTCCACCCAGTCCTGCGCCTTGCGGAATACGCTTCACGACACGGATATCGACACCCGGGCAGGTCTTACCCATGTCGGCACAGGCTTGCTGCATGCGAAGCGCTGCTCTGACCGCGAGATCTTTGCTTGCCTCAATGCCGACTTGGTCTTCGGTCCGATGAATCTGTCCGTCGCGACGTAGCCGCAGTTCAACCTGATCGCACCAATCAATGAGCGCGAAGCTTGTGTCAAGCTCGTGATAACCATCGTTGCGTTGCCCTAGTACATGCAAGTGCAAATTCAGCTTAGCAGGTGCAGCTTCGCAAAGCATGGGCCCAGCCAGTGGGTCAACGCTGCGCACTAAGGTCTCCGATTTTCAGAGGGCACAATGATCAGTCTGAATTTGCTGCCCTGTTCTTGTTCGATGACCAGTTTCTTCGCACTCCGTTCAATGATAAGGCTACCTTGCTTGAATCGCCCTGCGTCGAGCTCGAGCCAGCGGCGCCAACGCCAGGCATCAAGCTGTTCGATATCAATACGGATGCCTTGTTGAGCAAGCCAACGCTGAGCCAGCGTGGCACTACTTGCTCCATCGCGAGCTGTCTCAATCAGGGCTTCACCGCTTGGCTCTTGTCGCCACAGCATCAGCCTTTGGCCAGCAGGATCGTAAAGCTCGACAAGGGCTTGTTGCTGGTCGATACGGACCTCGAAGAGCCCTTGCAAATGCAAGCTACGGTCGGCTTGCTCGAGCTTAAGTCCGAACCGCCCATGGGCTTCGAATCGGTCTGAGGTATGCGCACGATCGGCAAAGGATTTAGCCGCTAGGAGAAGCGATAAAAGGCTGAGAAAGAGGTAGCAAAGCGTTTTTCGCGCAAGCCTCGCATGCAAGCTTGTGTTGCGGTTGAGCGCGAGCACCGTACTTGTCAACAACAGCTTGCCGATCACAAGCAAACTTTTTAAAGCGTCACCGCTAGGCGGCTTAAGGTTTCGCGCAGCAATGAGTTAGCTGGTTCTGCTTCTCGAGCCCGGCGCCACAGTGCGATGGCTTCATCTTTGCGGTCGAGTTTCCAAAGCACTTCGCCCAAATGGATAGCGATTTCAGGATCAGGCTGTAGTTGATAAGCTTTTTGCAAATGATTGAGCGCTCCGGCTAGGTCGCCTCGGCGATATAGCACCCATCCCATGCTGTCGATGATGTGAGGGTCTTCAGGGGCAAGCGCCAGAGCCTTTTCTATGTAGCTTTGAGCCTCCTCGAGCCTGATATTCCGATCGGCGAGCGAATAGCCCAAGGCGTTGTAGGCGTGGGCATGGCGTGGTCGCAAGGCGATCAGGCGACGAAGACTTTGCTCTGCAACATCGATCTTGTTAAGCCGCTCGGCCGCCATCGCATGATCGTAGAGCAGCTCCACGCGTTGTGGGTCCTGGCGAAGACTTTGATCGAGCAGACGAAAGCCTTCTTCGGCGCGCTCGCTTTCACGCATCAATTGAGCGAGCAACAATAACGCTTGTGATTGCAAAGCGGGTTCTTTGGCTGCTTGCGAAAGCTCCTCCAAAGGGGCCTGGGCGAGGTCGTGGCGCTTTAAGTGCATGGCCGCCTGGGCCAACTCGAGCCGCGTACTTGGCGTAAGTGTTTGCTTATTGAGCAACTGCGCAATGGTTTGTGCGCCCTGTGTATTACCCGCTTGCACTTGTAAAAGCGCAAGACTCGCCTGTGCTTCGCCGAGCGAGTCTTTGTCGCTTTGCTGCAAGGCTTCCACCAAGCCAACGAGCGCCTGTGGCCGCCCAGTGCGCAACAAGATATGGCGCAAATTGATCCATAACGCTGCACGTTCCTGGGGCGTTTTGCTCGCTTCGAGTCGCTTACTGATCAGCGCGCCGGCATCGTCAAAACGCGAACCTGCAAGGTATAAGTTCTCAAGAACGAGCCTTGCCTGTTCGGATCCAGGCGCCAGATCACGCCAAAGTTCCGCAGCAGCAAGTGCGCGCGCAAAGACCCGCTCGCGTAGGGCTAGTTCAGTAGCCCGTCTGGCTAGTCTAGAGTCGCCAGTGGTCTTGGCAAGATCGATGAGTGTTTGCGATGCGGTGCCAAGTTGGCCACGCTGGGCGGCGATTTCTGAAGCTAGGATTTGAAACACCAATGCGGGGCTTAGCGCTACAGCTGGGGTTGTTTCAGCCTGATCGGCAAGCACCGTGGCCACGGCCTCAAGCGCGGGGTTTGCCTCGTCCTCGGCCCTGGCTTTGTCGATTGCAACGCTCGCAAAAACGCTGAGCAGTATCCACGCGCAAAGCTTGATCATTTGTCGGAAGGCCATATTCGTCATGATGGTTACCAGTTCGCTATCCTAGCTGGATTCACGAAACTGTGTTGATCAAGTACTAGGTTGTTTATCGTCGAGGATCCACGGCCATGCCCGAATTACCCGAGGTCGAAGTGCTTCGCCGCTGCTTAAATCCGGCGCTGCAAGGGCGAAGACTCAAGCGGATGCAGGTCTTAAATGCCTCACTTCGCTGGCCCGTAAGCTCAGCGCTTGCACCGGCCTGCTCGGGGCAAACCTTATTGGAAGTCGGGCGTCGTTCAAAGTATCTGCTTTTTCGATTTCCGCAAGGCACCATGCTCGTTCATTTGGGTATGTCAGGAACCGTGCAGTTGGTCGCACCGGGCACGCCCTTGCAAAAGCACGATCATGTGACCTGGGAGTTTGATGGCGATGCCTGTCTACGCTTTAACGACCCAAGGCGATTCGGCTCCATTCTCTGGCTTGATGAAAGCGTTGGCGAAAAAAGCGCATTCGCATCGCTAAGTGCCGACTCAGAGCGTGCCCAAGCCATACTGAACCGTCTTGGGCCTGAGCCTTTCGATGGCCAATTTTCTGGTGAACACCTCTACAGCATGAGCCGGCGGCGCAAGCCTGCGGTCAAGCCCTGGCTTTTAAGTGGCGTGCCGGTGGTGGGCGTTGGCAATATTTACGCTTGCGAGGCTCTGTTTCGCGCAGGTATCGACCCACGACGGTCCGCTGGGAGCATTTCACTTGCTCGATACCAGCGTCTTTCGCGGGCCATCATCGATGTTTTGGCAGAGGCAATTTCCGCTGGCGGGTCGACACTGCGCGACTTTACGAGCGCACACGGTGAGCCAGGCGCTTTTCAGGAGCGCTATGCGGTATACGGCCGCCACGGCGAGGCTTGCGCGCAGTGCGGGGCGAGCATCAAGCGCTTGATCCAGGCGCAGCGCTCAAGCTTCGCCTGCCTTAGTTGTCAGCGCTAGTGCTCATGAAGCACTTAGACTCGCTACAAAGCGATTTTGCGTTCAAGGTCGTGCATTGGCAGCGCCTTGCTGGCCGCCATAAGCTTGCATGGCAAAACACCCGAGACCCCTATCGCATCTGGGTCTCCGAAATTATGTTGCAGCAGACTCAGGTCGCTACGGTGACGCCTTACTACGAACGCTTTATCAAGCGCTTTCCCGATGTCCACAGCCTGGCCCAGGCAAGCCTAGACGAGGTCTTGGCTTTGTGGAGTGGTTTGGGCTATTACCGTCGAGCGAAATTCTTGCACGCATGTGCAAAGACAATCGTCGAGACCCACGAGGGAAGGTTTCCTCAGGACGAAAAAGTCCTGGCTGAGCTTCCAGGGATTGGTCGTTCGACCGCGGCTGCCATCGCGGCTTTCGCATTTCAGCGACGAGCTGCCATCCTTGATGGCAACGTAAAACGGGTGTTGGCGCGCGTCTTTGCGCTTGAGCTCGATCCGCAAAGCAGCAAATCGCTTCGCGTGTTTTGGGATTTGGCCGAATCCCTGCTGCCCCAAGATGTCGATATGCCAGCCTATACCCAGGGCTTGATGGATCTTGGTGCAACCTGCTGCTTGCAGCGCAAGCCAATATGTACGCAATGCCCACTGCAAGGTATTTGTCAAGCCAAGCAAGCAGGTAAACAAGAAGCCTACCCCTTGGCCAAAGCGAAAAAGACATTGCCACTAAGGCACTGGCTTATGGTCTGGATAAGCGACGGCGAGAGGGTTTTAATGGTGCGTCGTCCTGGCCAAGGTATCTGGGCATCGATGTGGAGTTTGCCAAGCATCGAAGCATTGCCTGATACAGTCGTTAAAAGTATAACGGAGTCAAATTCGAAGAGTCTTTCTGCGCCATTCCATAACAAAGAGTTACCTGTAGCGATGCATCAAATATGGCGAGATCGATATCATGTATCTATCAATCAGGAAACTTTCTCAGCCCAAAGTGCTGCTGTACTGCATGCAAGTCTCAAACCAAAGGTCAAGCTCGAGTACGCTTTGAACCTCGAACAGAGCTTTACTCATTTTCGGCTCGTCGCACCCTTGCTTCGCGTTTTCATTGAACGTGAACCGCTTTCAAACAAGGCAGATAGGGCTAAGGAGCCAAGCTTGGCTTATGCCCTTAACAGTGCTGCGATTGGGCAACAGCAAAGCCTGTGGTTACGCATGGATGAGGCCTTAGAACTTGGGATTCCGCGTGCTATCCGTAAGCTTTTAGAGGATGCGACATGATTTACGCATCGCCTTGCTGCACGAGCAGCGCACCACATGATAGTGCGGGTTAGAAAGCGCCTTGTTGTTCTAAATAATTAAATAAAGAGACGAAGCGGCGAGTCTTTGCCTGCTCGAGCCATTGCTGCTTTTGGACTGGGTGAACTTGGATGAGTTCGATGAGGCGATTGGTGACCCAGGCGCGATCCTGATACCGCAGAGGACTTTCAATGACTTTTTCAAAGGCATCAGGGTGCTGTTGCTTGAGTTGTTGATGGAGTTGTTCGAGAAGCTGCTTTACTTTTTCGAATTGATCAGCACTCGGTTGTACTGCTAAATCATCAAGGTCGCTCACCAATTCGATGTGAGCACGAATCAATGCGTTGCTTTCTACCCAACGTTTGAGGATGCGAAAACGTTTGTCACCAAGCGCGCGAATGTAGAGAAGGCCTGTCTCGGTTTGGTCGAAGTCGCGGATCAGGGCGAGTGTGCCAACGGTTGCGTGTTCAGCAGCGTCGCCGGTTTCTTTGCCATGAATGATCATGCACACGCCAAAGGCTTTGGCTTCGCGGGTGCATTCTCTGACCAAATCAAGATAGCGCGGTTCGAAAATTTGAAGCGGCAAAACACCTTCTTCAAAGAGCGGATAACTCAGCGGGAAAATAGGTACGTTCTGAATCATAGAAATTATTGTTAATCGTCTTCTAGTCCGCGATGTCTGATAATCGCTCCAAGATCGGCTAGTCGATGCCCAAGTTGTTCTACAGTCCATACCGATCTATGCTGTCCACCTGTGCAGCCAATCGCAACCGTCAAATAAGAACGTTGATCCTGAGCATACTCGGGAAGCCAGCGCCGCAGCCAGGCTTCGATCGAGCTAACGAGCGCAGGGCCCTGCTCGCTCGCCTCAAGAAAGTCGGCAACGGCTTGATCACGGCCATCGAGTAGTCGCAGTGGGTCTTCGTAGTGTGGATTGGGCAAGCAACGCGCGTCAAAAACTAAATCGGCATGCTCGGGAACGCCATGTTTGAATGCGAAGGACTCAAGACTAAGCGTGATGCTTTGCTCTGAGGTTGTAGCGATATCACGAATCCAGCGCCGCAGCTGCCGTGGATGAACGCCAGTTGAATCGAGAGTGGCTGCCCCTTGCCTTACCGATTCAAGCATTGCTCTTTCTTTGGCGATAGCCTCGCGCAGCCCCTGATCAATAGGCTGATCACCGCCCGGCGCAAGCGGATGTCTGCGCCTGGTCTCAGAAAATCGCTGAACGAGTTCGTGGTCGCGAGCTTCAAGAAAAATCGTTTGAGTCTCAATGCCAATGACCGAAAGCTCTTTGAGAACATGACGTACAAGCGGTAGCGAAGACGGGCTTCTCGAATCGATTGCAACCGCAACACGACGGTGGCCTTCGGCTTGAAGTGATCGGCATACTTCGAGCAAGAACGGCGAAGGTAGGTTATCGATACAGAAAAAACCATTATCTTCGAGCTCGCGGATGGCTACTGACTTTCCCGAACCCGATAACCCAGTGACAAGAACTAAGCGCATAAGCTAGCTGTCATCGCCCTGTTGGCTCAAGGCTTCGTGGTCCATGAGGGCTCGCTGACGTTCAAAGAAGGCTTGCATCGAGTCAATCCCGCGCAAACGCAAGATGGTGGATCTTACGGCCGCTTCGGTGAGCACTGCTAGGTTTCGCCCTTCAGCGACCGGAATGACCACCTTAGGGATTTCGATCCCGAGGATGGTTTGGGTAATGGCTTGAAGCGGAAGGCGCTCGTATTCTTGCTCCATCGTGCTGCGGCGCATGAGATGCACGATCAACCTTAATCGGATCTTTCTGCGCACCGCGGCTTCGCCAAAAATCGTTCTAATATCGAGAAGTCCGAGCCCGCGTACTTCGAGCATGTTCTGCAATAGGGCTGGGCATTTTCCCTCAAGCAGCACAGGGGAAATACGCGCTAGTTCCACCACATCGTCGGCGACGAGACCGTGGCCGCGGCTAATGAGTTCGAGGGCTAGTTCGCTTTTTCCAAGACCCGATTCACCTTGTAAAAGTACACCGAGTCCAAGTACATCCATCAAAACGCCATGTACGGTGGTTTGCTCAGCCATAGCCTTGCCTAGGTGCTGGCGAAGCCTTTCAATGACCCGCGCTGCTGGCAGGGGTGACACCCAAAGCGGAAGATCATCGGCATGCGCCCGAGCACGTAACTCGGCTGGCGCAGACAAGCCTTCGGCCATGACGATGGCGGGAGGCCTACCCTTTAGTAGCTCAACAAAAAAGGCTTCACGCCTCGGTGCATCGAGTCGCTCGTAATAGGCAACTTCGTTCGATCCAATCACATGGAGGCGATTAGGATGAATCAGGTTCAGATAACCCACCATATCGGCAGGTTCGCGTAAATTCTCAAGAAAGCAGCGCCCTGCGCCGCACTCGCCATCAACCCATGCTAGCGACAACGAGTCGGCCGTGTCGGTGAACAGTGCTTGGATGGTCACCGACACCCTGGTGCGCTCCCGGTATTAGGCAGCCTGAGGCTGCCAGCCCTGCATGATGCGATGGGCTTCACTGCGATCCGGAGCCTGATTTAAACCATCTCTAAAGCGCTCGTCTGAGAGCATTTCAGCTAACTCCGACAATAGCTCTAAATGCTCTTGATTGGCATGTTCGGGGACCAGCAAGAAAAACACCAGGCTCACGGGTTGCCCGTCAGGGGCGTCAAAGGGCAGCGGCTTGGCAAGTCTTACAAAGGCTCCGAGAGCCTGCTTGAGGCCTTTAATCCTGCCGTGTGGAATCGCCACGCCTGCCCCAAGACCGGTAGACCCAAGTCGCTCGCGAGCGAATAACGATTCGAAGACCTTACTGCTAGCCAGGCCGTGGTGATTTTCGAACATGAGGCCGGTTTGTTCGAAGAGCCTTTTTTTGCTGCTCGCCTCGAGGTTGAGCAGCAGGTTTGTTTCGGGGATGAGCTGACTTATTTTGTTCATGCTATTGCATGGCTGATTGACGCCCCAGGCTAATGGCCTGATGGGCATGCCTTTGCTCCTTGTACTTGAGGACTTGTCGGTCAAGTTTATCCACTACGAGGTCAATCGCAGCATACAAATCAGCATTTTTGCATTCGGCGAATAACTCTTTGCCTTTGACGTGTAGGTTCACCTCGATTTTCTGCTCGAGTTTATCCACTGACATAAAAACATCGGCATCGACAACCTGGTCGAAGTGTCGATGAATGCGTTCGAGTTTACTCGTGAGGTAGCTGCGCAAGGCAGCGGTGACTTCCACGTGATGGCCATGAATGGATAGATTCATACAAGCTCCTTGGTAGAAAACCGCGGTGAGGAATGTCCTGCATGAAAACAATACATCAGATTCGTCGTTTGCGCCGCTGCGACGCTGGCGCAATCTTCAGCGACTCGCGGTACTTTGCAACCGTTCGCCTGGCAACCTGACTGCCCTCGACCGATAAAAGTTCGGCAATACGGGCGTCAGAAAGCGGCTTTTCTGCCTGCTCCTGCGCAATGATTTGCCTCACACGAGCTCTGATCGCAGTGCTTGAGTGGGCCGAGTCGCTATCGGATTCATGGCCAACTTGGGCGGTGAAAAAGTACTTCAACTCAAAGGTGCCACGGGGTGTGAGCATATATTTTTGGCTTGTAACCCGGGAAATGGTCGACTCGTGTAAATCGAGCGCTTCTGCAACCATACGCATCGCAAGTGGACGCATAGCGACCTCGCCATCGTGAAAAAATCGTTGCTGGTGTTCGACGATGAAGTGCGATACCCGCAAAATCGTCTCCCCGCGCTGCTTCAGGTTCTTGACAAGCCATCGTGCCGATTGCACTTGATCGCTCAAACCCAAAGCGTCCTGCTTTGCAGCCTTGTTTTGCTTAAGCAATTGAACATAGTGTTCGTTTAACCGGATCTCAGGCAAAGAGCCGCGGATTAAAAAAGCCTTCCAGCGTTTGCCAACCTGGCGAACCAGCACATCGGGCACCACAAAAGGGAGCGGTTCTGTGCCTCTAAAGCCAGTCGCTGGTCGGGGATTGAGGCTCAATACCAGTCGATGCGCCTGTTGTAAGCTCGTTTCGCTACAGCCAAGCTGTCGCCGAAGGCGGGCGAAATCATGCTTGGCAAGCGCCTCAAGCTGCTCATTAACTAGGCGCAAAGCAAGCGCCTGAATCTCGTCAACATGGCGTTGGCGCAGCTGAATACTGAGACACTCGATGGTGTCCCTCGCACCCACGCCCGGCGGATCAAAACTTTGCAAGAGCTTGAGGGCTGCCAATAGTTCGTCGTCATCGACTTGGGCTTCTGGAGGCAGGCTTTCTCGAATCGAGCTCAGTGATTCGCACAACATCCCATTTTCATCAAGCGCATCAATCAGCCACTGAACCAAAGCGTGATCGCGCTCGGTTACATGGCACGCGAGTAGTTGTTGCTTTAAGTGGTCGCTGAGCAAATCTTCTGTGCTTCGCCAATCCCGCTGGCGATCTTCGTCATCGCTGTCACCCTGGCTGCGTGTTTGCAAGTCCCAGGCAGCCTGCTCCCAGGCTTTGGGGTCATCCCCGGCGGGGGCGTCATCGGTCGATAAAGGACTGGTCTCGTCACCATGGCGAGAGGCGGCGAGGTTTTCGAAGCCCTCGCTCTCGCTAGTGAGGGATCTAGGCTCAATGGCTTCTTCTGTACTATGTTCTCGTAACAAACGATCACTTGATGGCGGCGGTATTTGTGAATCCTTTGACGCTTCGCCGCTGGACGCTTGAAAGTCGCCTGACCCAAAACTATCGATACTTTCATCGGTGCGTTCTAAAAACGGGTTCTCGCGCAAGGCTTGCTCGACTTCATGAGCGAGTTCCAGAGACGACATTTGCAGCATGCGAATGGCTTGTTGCAGCTGAGGGGTAAGCGTGAGCTGCTGAGCGATGCGAAACTGAAGCGTAGGTTTCATCAATTTTATGGAACGTGCTATTAATGAGATCTACATCTTGAAGTTCTCGCCCAGGTAGACCTTTCTTACCTGCTCGTTAGCGATAAGTGCGGGTGGTCTTCCATCAGCTAAAACTTTGCCATCGTTCAAAATATAAGCGCGATCACAAATGCCTAGTGTTTCTCGAACGTTATGATCAGTGATCAGCACGCCAATGCCGCGCTCACGTAAGAATGAAACAATACGCTGGATCTCGATGACTGCGATTGGATCAACCCCTGCAAAGGGTTCGTCAAGTAAGACGAATCGGGGTGATGTTGCCAAAGCCCTGGCAATTTCAACGCGCCGGCGCTCACCTCCCGATAAGGCAATCGCTGGCTGCCGCCGCAGATGTTCAATTTGTAATTCACCCAGCAAATGTTCAAGTTGTTGCTCTTGTGCCTTGCGTTGAACGCTTGCATTCAGTTGCAAGACCGCAAGAATGTTTTCTTCAACGGTGAGCTGACGGAAAACTGAGTTTTCCTGCGGCAGGTAAGAGAGCCCCATTTTTGCGCGGCGATGGATCGGCAAATGCCCGATTGGCTGACCTTCAAGGCTTATTTCACCAGCATCGCTCGCGATCAGCCCAACCAGCATATAAAAGCAGGTTGTCTTTCCCGCGCCGTTTGGCCCGAGCAGGCCTACGACTTCGCCGGCTGCGACTTCTAGTGAAACCTGGTCGACCACCTTGCGTCTTCGGTAACTTTTGGTGAGGCCACGGGCCTGCAAAAAGACTTGTGAAGAAGCCATTAGGGCTTACTTTCGACCTTTGGCTGTATCACGACCCGGACACGTCCTGAAGGATTTGAAGCCTGCGCTGAAGTGCTTGATGCTGGTGATCCAGCGCGGTTGACCTCGTAGCGTTCTTTGCGGCTGTCATAGACGATGAGTTCGCCTTGCATAAGATCGGCAGCTTTTCCCTCAACGACACGTCGCATTTCAGCGGCATCCTCGAGTCGCACGATCTCATCGCGCGCCGAGTAAAAGAGTTTTCGAGCCTGGCCTTCGATCATTTCGTTGACCGCTTCGCGTTTTTGCCTGAACTCAACAGGTTTGCCAAGCGCTGTTGCCGATTGATAGCCTTCTTGATCTTCGATGACTTCGAGCTCATCGGCACGGATTTGCAAACTGCCCTTGCTAAGTATTACTTTGCCCTGAAATTTGCTGATCCGACGAGCCTCATCGTGAACGAAATGGTCCGCCTCGACCGTCATAGGTTTTGTTCGATCAGCACGTTCAGCGAATAGTGAAGGGCTCACAAGCCCAAGCATCAGGCTAAGGCAAAGGGTCTTAATCCTCGTTGCTTGACTCATGGTTTCGCTCTTCCCGCATGGAGGGACTCGTTTGGGCTTGCAGGGAAGAAGGCTTGAACCCTGGCTCCTAGCCGCAATTGTTTTTCTGCCTGATCGAGCACAAGCTGCCTACCGGTCACCCAGCGCTCACCTTGTTCAATTCTGACCTCATCGGGCAACTCGATACGCTCTTTGCTCGCATCAATCAGGGCGCTTTCGCTTTGAATTTGCAAACTAGGCGTTTGTAGCGTTTTACGAACAATAACGACCGACCCGCTTAAGCTTGCTAACTGCCCATCGTCGCTTGTCGTCCCTTCGCGGGCTGAAATTTGGGTGTGACTGTCCTCAGAGCTCAGCCAAAGTCTTGGCTCGATAAGCTTAAGTTGCTCGCGATCAGGCACATGCTCAAGTCGATCGGCGCGCAATTGCATCGACGCAAGACCCTTATGGTTATAGCGCAACATGTGCACCGTGCTGGCGTAATAGTCAGCTTGGCCGCGGGCCAGTGTGGTCTGTTTGGCGTTATGTCTTCCCGCAAGTTGTAAGGCGAGGTAGGCGCTTGAGCTGGCGATCACCAAAAGGCTTACCAAAAGCCCGACTTGGGACCAGCTGAGTCGGTGCTTCAAAAATCTAAATCGAGATTGGGGCATCATCAAACCACCCCAGCTTGCAACAAATCATGAATATTGAGCGCACCGACCAAGATGCCCTTGGCATCGGTGACCAAGACTTGAGTAATACGCCTTGACTCCATCATATGCGCTGCTTCGCTTGCCAAGGCTTGCGGGCCTAAACAGGCCGGATTGCGGTGCATCCATTGGGCGATGGGCTGACTTAGAAAATCGCTTCCCGTTTCCAGCGCTCGTCTTAAGTCGCCATCAGTGAAAATGCCGACCGCGCGTTGTTGCTGGTCAACAACAGCTGTCATGCCGAGCCGCTTTTTAGTCATTTCAATCACCGCAGCCTTGGTATCGGCTTCACGATCAACCGAAGGAATGGCATCGCCGGTTCGCATCAGATCGCCCACCATCGTAAGCAATCGGCGACCTAGCGCACCGCCCGGATGCGAGAGCGCAAACTGCTCGGCATTAAAGCCTCTGGCCTCGAGCAAGGTGACAGCAATTGCATCGCCCATGGCCATTGCAGCCGTCGTGCTCGCGGTCGGAGCGAGGTTAAGTGGGCAGGCTTCCCGCGCAACCTTGACCAACACATGGACATCGGACTGAATCGCAAGGGTCGACTGCGCATCGCCGGTCATGGCAATAAGCGCTGTACCGCGCCGCTTAAGCAGCGGCAAAATCCGCACGATCTCCTCAGTCTGGCCAGAGTTTGAAAGTGCGAGTACCAAGTCTTGCGCGGTCACCATACCAAGGTCGCCGTGGCTGGCTTCTGCGGGATGCAAGAAAAAAGCCGGTGTACCCGTCGATGCAAGCGTTGCTGCGATTTTGTGAGCAACATGACCCGATTTGCCCATCCCGGTCGCAATCACTTTACCTTTGCAGGCAAGTAGCATCTCGCAGGCCTTGATCAGCGCCGCACTGCGTGGGCTTTGTGGGTTTGCCTCAAAACCCGCCGCGAGTTCTTCGAGTGCTTGAGCTTGAATCCCAAGGGCCTTGCGCGCTGAGGCGATAAGCCTTAGAGGGTCGTGTACGGGCTTGGGCATGGATTCCTTGATCGGGGCCTAGAATGGCGTGATGTCTGAGTATACAAACCCCGGTCTCTTTGAGCTTGCGCTCGGCCTTATGCTCGCGGTTACCGCTGCGGTGGTCGTTTTGCGCAAACTCGGCCAACCTCCCCTGGTTGCCTATCTCTTCGTTGGGGTGACGCTTGGGCCCTGGCTGTCGCGGGCCTTGGCCAATGATGAAGTCGTCAAACACCTTGGCGAACTTGGGGTTGTCTTACTGATGTTTACCTTGGGGCTCGAATTCAATCTGGCAAAGTTGCGTTCGATGCGGCAACACGTCTTCGTGTTGGGGGCTTTGCAAGTCGGTTCGACACTGATCCTGTCGGTTTTGATGTTGCTGCTGTTACCGGCGTGGATGATCAGTCGATTGCTGCCCGCAGAGGCCGACTGGAAAACCGGCTTTGTGATCGGTGCGGCGCTGGCGATGTCATCAACAGCGCTCATTACCAAACTATTGGCTGAGCGTCGAGAACTAGAGAGCGAACACGGACGACGCGCTTTTGGGGTCTTGCTTTTCCAGGACCTTGCGGTGATTCCTCTGCTTGTTGTTATTCCCGCGCTTGGGGGCGGTGATTCGCTGTTAAACGACTTGTTTTTGGCGCTGCTCAAGGCTGCCGTGCTGCTCTTTGTCTTGCTTCGCATCGGCCCTTTCGTGATGCGTCGCTGGTTTCGCATGGTGGCAAGGCAGCGATCGCACGAGCTTTTTACGGTCAATGTTTTATTGGCGAGTCTGTTTTTTGCCTGGTTAACCCATGCGGCTGGCTTGTCGATGGAGTTGGGCGCCTTTGTCGCCGGCATGTTGATTGCCGAAACCGAGTTCAAAGTGCAGGTTGAAGACGACATCAAGCCCTTTCGCGACCTTCTACTCGGATTGTTTTTTGTAACGATAGGAATGAAGCTTGATGTGCGCGAATTGCCTGCAATTTGGCCCGAAGTGCTCATGCTTTTGGTGTTGATCATTCCGCTTAAAGCCATGCTGATCGCCTTTTTAGTTCGATCGCTGCGGGCAAGTGAGGGCATTGCGATTCGAACCGCGATTTGGCTTGCCCAGGGTGGTGAATTCGGCTTTGTGCTTTTAGGTCTTGGGCTCTCGGCTGGCTATTTCCCAAGTTCGACCATGCAAGTGATGCTTGCCGCCATGCTCTTGTCGATGCTAGCCGCCCCCGTGTTGATACAACGCGCTGATTGGTTGGCCATGCGTTTATCGCCGCAAGATTGGATGATGCAGTCGGTTCGCATGCAGCAAATTGCCAGTAAAGCCTTTGGCCGTAGTGGCCATGTCGTGATTTGTGGCTTTGGTCGGAGCGGCCAGAGCCTTGCGCGACTGTTGCGCAGTGAATCGGTTCAATACCTTGCGCTAGACACCGACCCAGACCGTGTGCGTATTGCCTCAAAGGCTGGTGAGCCGGTTGCTTATGCCGATTCATCAAAGCGCGAAGCCCTAATCTCGGTTGGTTTGCAGCGAGCGGCCGCTTTGGCCATTACCTTTGACGACACCCCAACCGCTGAGCGCGTGTTGCACTTGGTACGCGAACTTGCCCCTAAGCTCCCGGTGCTTGTTCGAACAGCCCATGAAGCTGATATCGCGAGGCTTCGAGCAGCCGGTGCTACCGAGGTGATCCCGGAAATTATCGAGGGCAGCCTCATGATGGGTTCGCACGTGATGGCACTTGCAGGTGTCTCGCTTCCCAAAGTGTTTCGCAGGGTTCGAGAGGTGCGAGCTGATCGCTATGAAATGTTACAGGGCTATTTTGAGGGAGCCGATGATCGGCACGACGATTTGATTGAACATGATTCGGTGATGCTTCGGAGTATCGAAGTGCCCGAGGATTCCGCTTGGGCTGAACAAGAGCCTGCGCGATTAATCGCTGGCGCTACGGCAAGGCTGATTGCGGTTATTCGTGAAGGTCAACGGATAGCAGCCTCGGACGTTGGAGTGATGAAGGGGCAGGACTTACTCATCCTCTCAGGCACAGGTGAAGGCCTGCAAGAGCTTGAAGATCGCTTGCTCGAAGAGCGACCATCGATGGTTCAGCAAGCATCCGCCAATGCCTCAGGCCCCAAGCCCCCGTTATGACCGAGCCTTTGATTTCATTTAACGATGTTGACTTTGGCTACGGTCAGCGAACCATCTTGCAAGCTTTGTGTTTTAGCGTCGAGCAGGGTGAATTGCTGGCCATTATGGGAGGCTCAGGCAGTGGGAAGACAACAATCCTGCGCTTGATCGGCGGCCTCGTCCGACAGCAGCGTGGTTCTATTCGTGTGCGTTCACAGGCCATGGAGAGCCTCAATGAGGTTGCTTTGCGAGCGCTGCGCCGTCATATGGGGATGCTGTTTCAAGCCGGCGCTTTGTTTACCGATCTTTCTGTTTTTGAGAATGTTGCGTTCCCCTTGCGCGAACACACACGCCTCCCCGAGCGGATGATCCGGGATCTTGTATTGATGAAACTTCATGCGGTCGGCTTACATGCTGTGGGGGAGCGTATGCCCTCCGAGTTGTCGGGCGGTATGGCTAGGCGAGTGGCTCTGGCAAGAGCGATTGCACTCGATCCCCCGATTTTGATGTGTGACGAGCCATTTGCAGGGCTCGATCCGATCTCGCTCGGTACGGTGGCAGGCTTATTGCGCCGGCTCACAAAGTCGCTGGGACTTACCACTTTGCTCGTGACCCACGATGTTGAAGAAAGTCTTGCGATTGCCGATCGCATCATCCTTGTTGGTCATGGTCGGATTATGGCTGTGGGCACCCCACAGGCGATGCGAGAAAGCAGCGATCCCTTCGTGCGCCAATTCATCGACGGCACCGAACATGGGCCTGTGCCTTTTCATGCACCGGGTCCAAAGCTGGGCGCACTTCTCGGGTTGGAGCGTCCTTAATGGGCAGATTTGGGATGCTCGGTTTGCGTTCACTCGGCGCTTGGGTGATTGCCCAATTAACGCAACTTGGCATGCTGGCAGGCTTTTATGCCAGGCTCAGTATGTTGTTTTGGTCTGCCTTTACGAGACCACGCCTGCTGCTCGCTCAGTTGCATTTTGTAGGAAATCGCTCGCTTGCCATCACGCTTGTATCGGGTCTTTTTGTTGGGTTTGTACTCGGACTTCAGGGCTATTACACCCTCAATCGTTATGGTTCAGAAGAGGCGCTTGGCTTACTGGTTGCACTTTCCTTAGTTCGTGAATTGGGTCCGGTGGTGGCCGCCTTGCTTTTTGCAGGTCGGGCGGGCACGTCGTTGACTGCTGAAGTGGGTCTTATGAAGGCTGGTGAACAACTTGATGCTATTTCGATGATGGGTATCGATCCGCTAAGGCGTATTCTTGTGCCACGTTTTGCTGCTTCCTTGATTGCTATGCCCTTGCTGGCTGCGCTTTTTTCGGCTGTTGGGATCGGCGGCGGCTATGTGGTCGGCGTTGTGCTGATTGGGGTTGATAGTGGCGCTTTTTGGGCCCAAATGCAGTCGGGTGTTGATGTGGTGCATGATGTAGGCAGTGGGGTGCTGAAGAGTGTTGTGTTTGGCTGGATTTGTGGGGCAACAGCGCTCGCTATGGGATGGCTTGCGCGCCCCACGCCCGAGGGGGTTTCTCAAGCAACCACCCGGGCTGTCGTCGCATCATCACTAACCGTACTCGGCGCTGATTTTTTACTCACCGCGCTTTTGTTTGGACAATAATCGAGGTTTTCATGGCTCAGCAGCAATCGACCGCAGCGCGCGACCTCGCCGTGGGGATTTTCGTGGTCATCGGCTTGCTCGCCTTATTGTTTCTTGCCTTAAGAGCGGGCAATATGGGTGGCTTTCAGCTCGGCCCGAGCTACCAGCTGCGAGCGAAATTCGACAACATTGGCGGCTTGAAGGTACGCGCCCCGGTCAAGAGTGCGGGCGTCGTCATTGGGCGCGTGGTTTCAATCCGATTAGATCCCAAGACTTACCAGGCCGAAGTCTTGTTAAGCCTTGATCAGGCAGTCGTCTTTCCCAAAGACAGCTCGGCGCGGATTCTCACCTCAGGTCTGCTCGGTGAACAATATATCGGTCTCGAAGCGGGTGCAGATCAGCAAAATTTAAGCGACGGAGCGGAAATCAAGATGACGCAATCGGCTGTCGTCTTAGAGTCCCTGATTAGTCAGTTTTTATATCGAAGCGCCGAACAAGCCGGCGCATCCGAGAAGCGATGAGCGCAGGCATTGTCGGCATGACGAGTCGCTGCTTTGCTGCTAAGTGTGTAATAAGGCGCTTGCAGCGAGGTCTGGGACCTATGTTGCTGAGGTATTTGTTTTGTAGCCTCGGTCTTTTTCCAGCGCTGCAATCCGCGGCGCAATCGGTCGATGTTGGGCATTCATTCGATTTAGCGCAGATCCTGGATGCCGAGCTGGGAGCCGATGGATCTCAGACATTGGATGCCCTGCGGTCGACGCATGAATCGGCCGATCTTGTAGCGGGCGGCAACGAGCTTGCTGCTCATGCAAACGAGCTGGCGGTTGAGCCACTATCCTTTTTCAAGCCTGCAGATTCCGCCGCGGTATTGGCAAGTGATCCCTTCGAACCGGTTAATCGCTTGGTTTTTAGATTCAACGAACAACTCGACCGCCGACTGATCCGTCCTGTGGCAAGGGTCTACCTGCAAACGCTGCCTGGGCCCTTGCGCGATGGCTTTAGTAACATGCTTTTGAACTTAGACGATCTGGTTAGTTTCCTCAATCAGTTGCTGCAAGCGAAGCCTTCGAAGGCTGCGGTCAGCTTGGCGCGCTTCATTTTCAATAGTAGTTTTGGCATTGTCGGCTTTTTTGACATTGCCTCAGAAGCGGGCCTTTATCATGAGAGCGAGGACCTCGGCCAAACCTTTGCTGTTTGGGGTGTGCCGAGCGGTCCCTATGTGGTCTTGCCACTGTTTGGGCCATCGACATTTCGTGATGCATCGGCTCGAGTACTTTTTCAGCCCTTTGCGCCGATTAGGCAAATAAAGCCGAGTGAGACCCGATATGGTTTGATCGCAGCAGGTCTGCTTTCGGCACGCGCGGAGTTATTGGAGGTATCGCAGTCCTCGGGCCTGCTCGTGATTGACCGGTATTTATTTGCGCGTGATGCCTTTTTGCAACGTCGCCGCAACCAAATCTACGACGGCGAGCCGCCAGAGTGAATCTCCTTAGGATTACAGGGGCTGGGCACTTTGGAGCTCTTAAAATCGCTGATCCCTCCTTAAAAAACATCCTGTCTCTTTATATGCTTCGAATCAATAACGATTTTTTGCTCAAATCCAAGCATGGGCTATGGCCGCGAGCGTATCGATGGCTGCAAATACTTGCCGCGATTTTCCTAACGCTGCTTAGCCTTCAATCGGCAGCACAAACCCGTCCCGATGAGTTTGTTGCCCGAATTAGCAACGAAATTCTGGATAAAGTTCGCCAGCAACGCCAGGACCTCGTGAGTAATCCGCAAAAACTCAACGAATTTGTGAGCCAGGTCGTGATGCCGCATGTGGATTTTGAGCGTATGACCGCTCTGGCGGTTGGCCGAACTTGGCGTAACGCAAGTCCCGAGCAGCAACAAAGAATCAGCCAGGAGTTTCGCAACCTACTCACGAGGACCTACGCTGGGGCTTTGCAGTCCTTGCGTGACCAGAAAATCAGGCTTAAGCCATTTCGCGGTGACCTAGCCGACAATGAGGTTGTGGTGCGCTCCGAAATCATTGGTTCGCGTGGCGACCCGATTGGGCTCGACTACAGGCTTTTTCGGCAGGGCGAGAATTGGAAGATTTACGACATCAATATCGCTGGTGTTTGGCTCGTTGAAACCTACCGAAACCAGTTTGCTTCGGAGATCAACGCGCGGGGTCTTGATGGTCTTATAACGACCCTTGCCGATCGCAATCGGGCGCTCGAAGCAAGAAAGCTTTGAGCTCACGACAAACTTTGAGCTCGCACCAAGCTGTGACGCCTCACCAAACCGAGAGCACGCAGGGAACTGGGGCTCCCAAAGACCTGTTCGGTCCGACGCAGGCAGTCCTTAAGCTGCCCGCGCTTTGGGACTTGTCGGTGATGCCCCAGGCATTGAACCAATGCGTAGAAGTCCTTGATCGACTGCTTAAGGACAGTCAAAGCGGCGAACCGATCTTGCTTGATCTCTCAAGCCTCGAACGATTCGATTCTTGTGGGCTAGCGGCCTTGCTTGAGTTACAACGTCGTGTCATGGCCTGCGGTCGGGCACTTCACTGGCATGCCATGTCAGATAATATGCAAGAACTCGCTGGGGTGTATGGTCTGTCAGCATGGTTTGTCGAGTCGCAGCCTCAGGTGCAAGGCGCTTAGCATGACGAGCACCCAAGGGTCTGCGCGAGTCGAAAGCCCTGCGATCCGTTTGCAAGCGGTTGCAAAATCGTATGGCGCGTTGCGGGCGCTTGACGGCGTGACGCTCCGCGTCGAGCGAGGTGAGTTTTTCGGCTTACTTGGCCCGAACGGCGCAGGAAAAACCTCGTTGATCTCGATTATCGCAGGCCTAAATAGGCCCACGGCGGGTTCGGTTGAGGTGATGGGCGTTGATGTGCTTGCACAGCCCGAGAGGGCGCGTCGCCAGCTCGGCGTCGTGCCCCAAGAACTTGTCTTTGATCCTTTTTTTACGGTGCGCGAAACCCTCGAACTTACAGCGGGCTACTACGGTGTTCAAGCCGATGATGGATGGATCGATGAGCTGCTTCATCATCTTGATTTGACTGCAAAGGCCTCAGCAAACATGCGAGCCTTGTCAGGGGGCATGAAGCGCCGTGTGCTGGTTGGACAAGCACTGGTTCATCGTCCTCCAGTGATTGTGCTCGATGAGCCAACCGCCGGAGTCGATGTTGAATTGCGGCAAAGTCTTTGGCGATTTATCGGCGAGCTCAATCAGCAGGGCCATACCATTGTGCTCACCACGCATTATCTTGAAGAGGCCCAAGCGATGTGCGGCCGTATCGCCATGCTTAAGCAGGGGCGAGTGGTGGCACTTGATCAAACCACCAAGCTGTTATCGCGCTATGAGGGAGGTGTGCTTCTTGTTCGCTACGGCGATGAAAGCACAGAGCGCTTACGCTTTAAGCATTACCTGGATTTGGAACCGATGATCGCCTCGATCCGGGTAAGTGGTCGACCAGTCGACAGCTTGCACATCGAGGGTAGCAGCCTCGAAGACGTTTTTCTAGACATCATGCAAGAATCGGGTTCCTCGGGTTCACCGACTCCAATTCTCTAGCGGGGAAAACTATGCTCACACCTGAAACATTGCGCGGTTACATCGAAGCGGGGCTGGCTTGTGATGAGCTTGAGGTAAGCGGCGATGGGCACCATTTTGAAGCGAGGATTGTGTGCAGGGCCTTTGAGGGTAAGCGATTGATTGCGCGCCATCAAATGGTGTATGCCGTGCTCGGCGATCGCATGCGCCAGGAAATCCACGCGCTTTCGATGAAGACACTCACGCCGGCTGAAGCGGCTGAAAACCGCTCAAGCAACTGAAGCCGGCAAAACCGCTAAAACAGCTAAGCATCGGGGAAGACATGGACCGTTTCGCGATTCACGGCGGGCATCGACTCGAGGGAAGCATTGAGGTGTCAGGGGCCAAAAACGCAGCGCTTCCCATTCTTGCTGCTTGTCTGCTGAGCGCCGACAAGTTTGAACTTTCCAATGTTCCCCAATTGCAAGACATACGGACCATGCAAAGGCTTTTGGCAGGCATGGGCGTCAAACTTGTTCGGGATGGCCATCAGATGCAAGTGCAAGCCGATGCTGTAAGTTCGGTCGAAGCGCCCTACGAACTTGTCAAGACCATGCGTGCGAGCATTTTGGTGCTAGGTCCTTTGCTTGCGCGATTCGGAGAAGCCAAGGTGTCACTGCCTGGTGGCTGCGCCATCGGTCAGCGTCCGGTTGATCAGCATGTCAAGGGCTTACAGGCCATGGGTGCTGAGATTCGTATCGAACACGGTTATCTCAATGCCAGAGCGAAGCGTCTACACGGCGCGAGAATCGTGACTGATATGATCACTGTTACCGGTACCGAGAATTTGATGATGGCTGCTGTGCTCGCCAAAGGCACAACCCTCATTGAAAATGCTGCGCGCGAGCCTGAAGTGGTTGATCTTGCCCAAATGTTGGTGCAAATGGGTGCAAAAATCGAGGGTATTGGGACCGACCGACTGAGCATCGAAGGCGTTGAGGAGCTTAAGGGCGCGCGCTATAAGGTCATGCCCGATCGCATCGAAGCCGGTACCTTTCTTTGTGCGCTTGCTGCGTGCGGGGGCCGCATTCGGCTCGAATCGGCACACCCTGCCAGCATGGACGCAAGCCTTGAAAAGCTGCGTGACGCCGGCGCTAGGATTCGCTGCGGTGAAGACTGGATCGAGATGGAAATGGCCTCGAGGCCACGCCCTATCAATTTGCGTACGGCGCCCTATCCAGGCTTTGCTACCGATATGCAAGCCCAATTCATGGCACTTAATGCCCTGGCTGACGGTACCTCGGTGATCCATGAGACTATTTTTGAGAATCGCTTCATGCACGTCCAAGAGCTCAATCGCCTTGGCGCCGATATTCAGATCGAAGGTCATACCGCGATTGTCAAAGGGGTGGCTGCCTTATCGGCGGCAAACGTGATGGCGACCGATCTCAGGGCTTCGGCAGGGCTCGTCATTGCGGCTTTGGTTGCGCGTGGCACCACCACGATCGAAAGGATCTACCACCTTGACCGAGGCTATGAGGCGATGGAGCGAAAGCTACAAAACCTGGGAGCCCAAGTTGAGCGTTTGAAGTAGCGCAAGCTGCCTCGCATGCCTGATGATCTGCGCGATGAGCCATGACTAATCCGAATCAACAACTCACCTTGGCCTTATCAAAGGGCCGCATTCTTGAGGAAACCATGCCCTTGCTTGACCGCGCGGGTGTACAGGTCGACGCCAAGGAACTGGCTTCTCGGAAATTGATCATTCCCACCAGTGATCCTGACTTGCGTTTGCTGATCGTGCGCGCAAGCGATGTACCAACTTATGTCGCTTATGGCGCAGCCGATTTGGGTGTTGCCGGTCATGATGTCTTGCTCGAGCACGGCAGCCAGGGTCTTTATCAGCCGATTGATTTGGGTATTGGACGCTGCCGGATGTGTGTTGCCGTACCCGCTGGCTTTGATTATCAACACGCGGTCCGCCGCGGCGCAAGACTTCGCATCGCAACCAAATACACCGAGACAGCTCGGAGCCATTTTGCTTCGAAAGGTGTACATGTTGACCTTATCAAGCTTTATGGTTCGATGGAACTTGCCCCGCTTGTCGGTTTGGCAGATGCCATTGTCGATCTGGTGAGTACAGGCAGCACCTTGAAAGCCAATCACCTGGTCGAAGTCGAGGAGATTTGTCAGATCTCCTCGCGTCTGATTGTGAACCAGGCCGCCTTAAAAACCCGTGGTGCTCGTATTGCACCTTACTTGAAGGCTTTCGAAACCCGATGAGTCCATCGAGCCTACCGCTGCTCCCCATCAATCGCCTTGATAGCACCGAAGCTGATTTCGCTAAGCGATTTACGAGCTTACTCGCCTGGGAAGATGAAAAGGATCAGGCTGTTGAGCAGGTAGTCTCCGAAATCATTCAAGCGGTTCGCAGAGAAGGCGATGCAGCTGTTTTGCGATACACCGAGCGTTTCGACCGACTGCATGCTCAAAGGCTTGCAGATTTAGAAATCCCCTTAAGCGTGTGCCAGCAGGCGCTCGCCGATTTGCCTTCTCACCAGGCCTATGCACTTGAAGCCGCTCATCAGCGCATCAAAAGTTTTCACGAAAGGCAATTAAGTCCGGGCTGGAGTTACCTAGACGAATACGGTAATCGCTTGGGTCAGAAAGTCACTGCGCTTGACCGTGTTGGCTTATACGTCCCTGGGGGTAAGGCTGCCTATCCCTCATCGGTGTTGATGAATGCAGTGCCTGCCAAGGTTGCAGGCGTTGGCGAATTAATTATGGTCGTTCCAACACCGGATGGGCAGCGTAATCCCTTGGTCTTGGCTGCTGCAGCGCTTGCCCAGGCCGATCAGGTATTTAGCATCGGTGGCGCTCAGGCGGTTGCTGCTTTGGCCTATGGCACCCAAACCATTGCTGCGGTCGACAAAATTACTGGGCCAGGTAATGCTTATGTGGCTGAAGCTAAGCGGCGAGTGTTTGGCAAAGTAGGCATCGACATGATCGCCGGTCCCTCGGAGATTCTCGTGCTTTGCGATGGCAGGCAAGTCAGGCCTGAGTGGGTGGCGATGGACTTATTCTCGCAGGCCGAACACGACGAACTGGCGCAGGCCATTTTGCTGTGTCCGGATGCCGACTTTATCGAGCAGGTTCACCATGCATTAAGCCGTCTGGTCATGAATTTGCCCCGGCGTACGGTGATTGAGCGATCGATGGCTGACCGCGGTCTGCTGGTCAAAGTGCGCGATATGAATGAAGCATGCGAGCTGGCCAACCAGGTGGCCGCAGAACATCTTGAGATTGTTGCTGAAAACCCTGAGCTTTGGGCTGATCAGATTCGCCACGCGGGCGCGCTTTTTCTGGGCCCATGGTCCTCGGAGTCATTGGGCGATTACTGCGCCGGCCCCAACCACGTCTTACCGACGATGAGAACTGCGCGTTTTTCCTCGCCACTGGGGGTTTACGACTTTCAGAAGCGATCGAGCCTGATTCAAATCAGTGAGAAGGGCGCTAAAGTGCTTGGACCGCTGGCAAGTTGCCTGGCCACCGCCGAAGGCTTACAGGCTCATGCAGCTTCAGCCGATATGAGAATGTGAAGCGCAAGAATCAGCGCTTGGCATTGGTCCTCGTCACCAATGCTGATTCTTAAAAATTGATCAATGCCAGCCTTGGCAAAGTGGCGAACCAATATGTTTTTTTGGCGAAGGCCCTGCGCAAGCTTGGCTGCATCATGGGATCGATGGCGAACAAACAAAAAATTCGCCTTGGAATCGAGCACCTCAAAACCGATGTTTTGAAGGGCATCGCTCAGGGTCTTGCGACTCTTCATCACCTGGGCCCTATTGGCCTCAAACCATGCTTCATCCTCTATCGCTGCGATTGCGCCAGCCATCGCTACGCGATCAACGGTATAAGAGTTAAAGCTATTTTTCACGCGCTCAAGCGCTTCGATCAGATCGGGTGAAGCGAAGGCAAAACCCACCCGCAAGCCTGCAAGCGCCCTGGACTTAGAGAGGGTTTGCACGACCATGAGATTGTCGAGCTCGTTGATAAAGGGCAGGCAAGAGGCAGCACCGAAATCAACATAGGCTTCATCGACCACAACGAGCCGCTGCGGATGCTGGCGGGCATGCTCAAGTATTGCCTCAACCGGTAGTGCAATACCGGTTGGCGCATTGGGGTTGGGGAGGATCAAACTGCCTGCCTCGTGCGACACCTTAGCTAAATCGATCGAAAAATCGTCCGAAAGCTCAAAGGGCTTGGTGTCAATCCCATAAAGTTGGCAGTAAACCGGATAGAAGCTGTAACTGATCGCCGGGTAAGCACAACCGCCCGGTTGGCCCATCAGGGCTTGAAACAAGAAGGCGAGCACTTCATCGGAACCGTTACCCACAAAAATCTCTTCGGGCTTTAAACGGTAGCTATGTGCAAGCGCTCGCCTTAAGGCCGTGGTTGAGGGATCTGGGTAAAGTCTGAGTGAGTCATCCGCAGCCTTGCGCATGGCCTCTATGGCCTTTGCCGAAGGCGGATAAGGATTTTCGTTGGTGTTGAGTTTGATCAAGCCCTCAAGCCGCGGTTGTTCTCCGGGCACGTAGGGGGTTAGAGACGATAAGAAGGGGTTCCAGAAGCGCTTCATAGTTCCGAATGTATCATTGGGGCCATGCGTAAAGCCGAGATCAGCCGAAACACGGCAGAAACCCAGATTAGCGTGGCCTTAAACCTTGATGGCCACGGCGAGCGTTCCTTTGAGACTGGGCTGCCCTTTCTCGATCATATGCTCGATCAAATTGCTCGGCATGGCATGGTTGACCTGAGGGTCAAGGCTATTGGTGATTTACACATCGATGCACACCACACGGTTGAAGATATTGGTATCACGATCGGGCAGGCGTTTGCGCAGGCCATCGGGGACAAATCAGGCATTTACCGATATGGCCACGCCTATGTGCCGCTCGATGAGGCGCTGTCCCGCGTTGTGTTGGATCTTTCAGGAAGGCCTGGCCTTGAATTTCATTGCAAGTTCGTTCGTGGCGTGGTCGGTAATTTCGATCTCGATTTAATCCACGAATTTTTTCAGGGCTTTGTGAATCACGCCATGGTCACTTTGCACGTTGATAATTTGCGTGGTGAAAATGCACATCACCAGTGCGAGACGATTTTTAAAGCCTTCGGTCGGGCCCTTCGCATGGCAGTCAGCCTCGACGATCGAAGCTCAGGGCGTATCCCATCGACCAAGGAAGTCCTCTAACACGAGCGGTGTCGCGCTGAGGCAAGCAGGTATTTTCGTTTACAGCCTATAAGAATGTTGCCCTTGTTGAAAGCCTTATGAAGAGCATCGTGGTTGTCGATTACGGCATGGGCAATTTGCGCTCGGTTGCCAAAGCCCTCGAGCATGTGGCGCCTCAACATCGAATCATGGTGAGCGATGAGCCGAAAGCGATTGATCATTGCGATCGGCTGGTGTTGCCTGGTCAGGGCGCTATGCCCGACTGCATGCAAAAGCTTAAGGCTTCAGGACTGCTTGAGAACGTATTGAGAGCGGCCGAGACAAAGCCCTTGTTGGGCGTTTGTATTGGCGAGCAAATGCTCTTTGAACGCAGCGAGGAAGGCCCTAGTGAAGGACTCGGGCTTTTGCCCGGTGCTGTGCTGCGCTTTGGAGCCATGTCTGGACTAAAGATCCCGCACATGGGCTGGAATCGTGTTTGGCCAAGTGAAAGCTTTATCGGGCATCCGTTATGGCAGGGCATTGAAGCAGGCAGCTATTTTTATTTTGTTCACAGCTACTATGTCCAAGCGTCTGATTCTTCCCACATTGCCGCATCGACTGAATATGGCATTCGCTTCACTTCGGCGGTTTCGAGCCATAATATTTTTGCAACCCAGTTTCACCCGGAAAAAAGCGCCGAGCACGGCTTGCGCCTTTATGAAAACTTTGTTCGCTGGGACCCCTGACCTTTTCTCCAAACGACTATGTTGCTGATACCTGCTATCGACCTTAAGGACGGTCGTTGCGTGCGCTTGCGTCAAGGCGATATGAACGACGCAACCGTGTTTTCCAACGACCCCGCGGCTATGGCCCGACATTGGATAGATGCAGGTGCTGAACGCCTGCACTTGGTCGACTTAAACGGCGCAGTCGCCGGTAAGCCGGTCAACGAAGCTGCCATTCGGAGCATTGTGCGGGCTGTTGACGATCAAATCCCCATTCAACTCGGTGGGGGCATTCGCGATCTCGACACGATTGAGCGTTACGTTGATGGCGGCATCAGCTACGTCATCATCGGCACCGCTGCAGTGAAAAGTCCAGGTTTTTTGCGTGATGCCTGTGGAGCTTTCCCTGGCCAAGTCATGGTCGGTCTTGATGCCAAAGACGGCAAAGTCGCCACCGATGGCTGGAGCAAACTTACCGGCCATGATGTGCTTGATCTGGCCCACAAATTTGAAGACTACGGTGTCGAAGGCATTATCTATACGGATATTGGCCGCGATGGCATGCTCGGTGGTGTAAACATCGAGGCGACCTTGCGATTGGCATCGGCGGTTGATATGGAGGTTTTCGCCTCTGGCGGCATCGGTAGTCTTGAAGATATCGAAGCGCTTTTTGACGCGGCAGCCGATCGCGTGGCAGGCGTTATCCTTGGGCGTGCGATCTACGAGTCGGCTGTTGATCTCAGGCAAGCGATTGAGCGCATTGCAGCCCGCGGCGCATGATGAACTCGCTATGAATAATGGTGCGTTTGTTGGGGTTTACGATAGCGCGCTTATTGGGGCTTGGGTCCCGTGCTAACCCGTCGGGTTATCCCCTGCCTCGATGTGACCTCAGGTCGGGTGGTCAAGGGGGTCAATTTCGTGCAATTGCGCGACGCCGGTGACCCTGTCGAAATCGCGCGCCGTTATGACGAACAAGGTGCAGATGAGATCACCTTTCTTGACATCACCGCTTCTAGCGATGAGCGCGACATGATTTTGCATGTGATCGAAGCAGTTGCCGATCAGGTCTTCATTCCCTTAACCGTGGGCGGTGGCGTGCGCAGCGTTGCTGATGTGCGCAGACTGCTCAACGCGGGCGCAGACAAGGTGTCCATCAATTCTGCGGCGCTTGCCAACCCGGATTTGATCAACGAGGCGAGCAGCTATTTTGGTGCACAGGCGATCGTGGTGGCCATCGATGCCCGCGCACATGAAGGCTCCTGGGAGGTTTATTCTCACGGCGGGCGAAAGCCCGTGGGGCGGGATGTCTTGGCCTGGGCAAAAGAAGTGGCAGATAGGGGAGCAGGCGAAATTTTGCTTACTTCGATGGATCGGGACGGTACCCGAGAGGGCTTTGATCTCGCGCTAACACGCGCTGTGTCCGATGCGGTTTCGATTCCTGTTATTGCTTCAGGGGGCGTTGGATGCGTCGAGCATCTCGCAGAGGGCGTTATCCATGGCCATGCTGATGCAGTTCTTGCAGCCTCGATTTTCCACTTTGCCGAGGCCACCATCTCGCAAGCGAAGTCTCACATGGCCGCTTGTGGCATTCCTGTGCGCCTCGTTGGTTGATGTGGGCAGAGCGCTACGGCTGCCCGCACTAGATCTTTAAACGACCCAAAGGACGAGCTTTGATGAGCAGCGATCAACCCGGTCATAGTCTCGATCCAGACGAGGTAGGCTGGCTAAGCCAGTTGCGCTTCAACGAACAAGGCTTGCTCGCTGCGATAGCCCAGGATTATCAAAGCGGTCGAGTGCTCATGCTTGCCTGGATGAACGAGGCTTCGCTTCGTGAAAGCTTCGATACGGGATATGCCTGTTATTGGTCGCGCAGCCGTGGTCGATTGTGGCGTAAAGGCGAGGAGTCGGGTCACCGCCAGAGACTGCACCGCGTTCAACTCGATTGCGACGGTGATGCCTTGCTGCTCCAAGTTGAGCAACTAGGTGTGGCCTGTCACACCGGTCGCTTGTCGTGTTTCTTTTATCAATGGGACAAGCACGGCTGGCAAATTGCTGAAGATGTCCTTGTAGACCCAGAGAAGGTTTATCGATGAAAAAGGCCGATCGATGAGTGGTTCCAACGAAGCGCTCACACGCCTTGCCGCCGTGATCGCCCAGAGGCGCAGTGCAGATCCGAGCCAGTCCTATGTTGCTCGCCTGCTGAGCAAAGGCGAGGACGCCATTCTGAAGAAGATCGGCGAGGAGGCGACCGAATGTGTGATGGCGGCAAAAGACGGCGATCCCAATCGGATACTCGCTGAATGTGCCGATCTCTGGTTTCACTGTCTTGTCATGCTTGAGCACTACGGTCTGGGTCCCCAAGCGGTGATTGCCGAACTGGAGCGGCGAGAAGGCATCTCGGGTCTAGATGAGAAGGCGGCACGAAAAGCCGGTGCCCGCGATTTGGATGGAGCGCACATATGAGCCTAAGCGATAGTTGTATTTTTTGCCGGATTGCTGCTGGCGAAATCCCCAGCAAGAAAGTGTATGAAGACGAGGACATGCTCGCCTTCCACGACATTCATCCCGCTGCACCGATACATTTTCTAATCATTCCCAAAAAGCATCTCGTCAACCTCTACGATGCCGACATCAAAGAACAAGCATTGCTCGGAAAAATGCTCGGTATGGCTGGGCAACTAGCACGCGAGCAAGGTTCGGTCGATGGGTTTCGGGTGGTAATCAACAATGGGCGTGTGGGAAGACAGGAGGTGTATCATCTTCACATCCACATCATGGGCGGTCCCGAGCCTCTAGGCTCCCGTGGCCCCGCGCCCCTCAAGGAGTAAGTATGGGCTCGTTTAGCATTTGGCACTGGCTGATCGTCTTAGTGATCATCCTTTTGGTTTTCGGTACAAAAAAGCTTCGGAATCTTGGCTCAGACCTCGGGGGTGCAGTCAAGGGATTCAAAGATGGTATGAAAGACGGCGCGCATGCATCTGAATCGGAGACGGTCAACCACAGCTCGCCCCCTGCCGTCGGTCAGACGCCACAGCAAGCTGGCCAGCCCGCGCAGCAAAACGCTGCAAAAACCATCGATGTGGATGTAAAAGAGCGACACTGAGTTCAAGCGCCACGCAACTGGCAGCGCGCCATGCCTTGCCGATTTAGGTTTAGCGCGGCACTGCCGACATCCGACCACTGAAGCCTTTCGCCCGCCATGTTCGACATCGGATTTAGCGAAATGCTCATGATTGCAGTGATCGCGCTAGTGGTCCTCGGTCCTGAGCGATTACCCAGGGTCGCGCGCCAAGTCGGGCAATGGACAGGCAAACTTCAGCGCTATGTGAGCGAAGTTAAAAGCGATATCAATCGGCAAATGGAGCTCGAGGAGTTGCGTCGCCTTAAGACTCAGGTGCAAGACGCTGCGCAAGCCATCGAGTCGAGTGTTAGTGAAGCAGTTTCGGGCGCTCAGGCCGAGCTTCAGTCAATCGGTGCCGAAGTCGGCCTCAACGAGGCCCCGACTGATTGGGATTCAGTGTACGCAATACGTCGAACGCGCGATCGGATTAAGGACCGTCGAATCGAACGTGAGAAACTCCTGGGTCGCAAGAGACCTCGACGTAACTTTTATCGTTAAGCATGCAAGAAGAAAGCTTCATGTCCCACCTCACCGAGTTGCGCGACCGCGTGGTCCGTGCACTATTGGTGGTGGTTGTTTTCTTCGGTCTAAGTTTTTACTTTGCCCCGCAAATCATGGAGTTTTTGGCGCGGCCCCTGACTGAAGCCCTGCCGCCTGGATCTAAGGCAATCTTTATCGATCAGGCCGGTGCTTTTTTTACCCTGACCAAAATCGCATTCTTGACCGCGTTGCTCATTTCATTACCGGTCGTTTTGTACCAGGCCTGGGCCTTTGTCGCACCTGGCTTATATGAGCACGAAAAGCGCTTTGTGATGCCGTTGATTGTTTCAAGTGTCTTCTTTTTGGTTGTTGGGATTAGTTTTGCCTATGTGTTTGTGTTGCCTGCAGCCTATAAGTTCTTTTTCTCTTTTACCCAGCAGACCGGGGCCGAGACCTTACAAGACTTGCAGAAATATTGGGACTTCACCCTTGCGATCTTTTTTGGCTTCGGCCTGACCTTCGAAGTGCCCGTTGTGCAAATGCTCTTGGTTAAACTTGGGATCATCACGACCCAGCAGCTGCGTGAGGCGCGCCGCTATGTGATTGTGGGTGCATTCGTGATTGCTGCGGTTCTTACGCCGCCCGATGTGTTATCGCAATTTATGCTTGCGGTGCCTCTACTCTTACTCTACGAGCTCGGTATCTTTTTGTCGGGATTTATCACTGCACGCAGTCGTGCTCCGCAAGAGGAAGAAGTAGTGAAGACAACCGATGCGAATAGGCCTACTGATGTGACCAAGCCGAATGATGCGGGCTGACTAACGTTCACCCCTCCCGGGTCGAGGGCGTTTGCCAACTTGTACTTTGAGGCTGATTTCTTTGCCTTCGCGCAAAAATTTCAAATCAGCTTGAGCGCCAGGCTTAAGTTGTGAAATCAGATTAAGCATCCCCGCCGTGTTGCGTACGGTTTGACCATCGACTTCGAGCAAGATATCGCCTACCTTAACACCGGCTTTTTCGGCCGGTCCATTGCGTAGCAAGCCGGCAATAATCGCGCCTTCGCGCCGCGGTAACTTAAAAGCCTCGGCCATTTCGGGCGTGATGTCTTGAGGTTCCACCCCGATATAGCCCCGGGTGACCGCCCCGGTAGCAACAATTTGATCGACGACATTACGGACAGTGCTCACGGGAATTGCAAAGCCAATACCAAGCGAACCGCCAGTTCGTGAGTAAATCGCCGTGTTGATACCTAGCAAACGCCCTTCAGCATCGACCAAGGGGCCGCCGCTATTGCCAGGGTTGATGGCTGCATCGGTTTGGATGAAGTTTTCGAAGGTATTGATGCCGAGTTGGTTGCGTCCGAGGGCACTGATGATCCCCATGGTTACGGTCTGACCGACGCCGAAGGGATTGCCGATGGCCAAGACTGGATCGCCGACACGTGCCTCTTCGGCATTACCGACCGCGATCGGCTTGAGTTCGCTCAAAGAAACCCGCAAGACCGCTAAATCGGTTTCAGGGTCGCCACCAACGATCTTTGCCTTGGCGCGACGCCCATCGGGGGCAATCACTTCAATATCTTCGGCGGCGTCGATGACGTGATGATTGGTAACGATTAAGCCATCGGCAGCAAGCACCACGCCGCTACCAAGCCCGCCCCCAGGTTCGGCCCGCCCCTCTGGCCCGAAAAAGCGGCGAAACATCGGATCATTGAGTAACGGATGATTCGATGGCAGCCTAACTCGACTTGTCGCTTGAATGCTGACTACCGAGGGCATCGCCTGTTCGGCAGCAAGTCGGTATGACACAATGCCAGTGTTGTTCGCTGGGGTATTTGTCGCAGTAGCCGCCTCTTTGGCGGTCGATAACTCGGCAGACGCAGGGCGTGTTTCGCTTGCCTTGCCGAACCATTCGGGGCGCAAGGTAGAAAGCACGAAAAATCCCGCCACCAGCACAGTGACGGTTTGCGCAAACAATAACCAGAGTCGATGCATATGCAAGGGATCGAGAGAGATCGGTTAGCCGACTATTTGAGTGATTGGCTTGAGATCGGCCGCTTTAAGGATTATTCCCCAAATGGCCTGCAGGTGGAAGGTAAAGCACACATTCATCGCATCGCTGTTGCGGTTACTGCCACGCATGAGGTGATCCAGCAGGCGGCGAACTGGGGTGCTGACGCGCTCATTGTGCACCATGGCTGGTTTTGGCGCGGTGAGGATAGCCGTGTTGTTGGCTACAAGCATCGACGGATGCGGGCCCTACTCATGGCTGATATCAATCTTTTCGCCTTTCATTTGCCGCTTGATGTGCACCCCGAAGTCGGCAATAACGTCTGTCTGGGTCGAGTGATGGGCTGGCCCACGCCCCGGCTTGAAGGCGAGCAGCAATTAATTGCAAGGGCCGATTTGGGTGATGCCATCAGTGCTGACGCTTTACAACAACACCTACAAGACCGTCTTGAGCGTCCTGTGCTCGTGGTGGGGGCTGTTGAGCGGCCGATCCGCAAACTTGCTTGGTGCACGGGTGCGGCTCAAGACATGATTCAGGCGGCCGCAGATCTTGGTGCTGATGCATTTATAAGCGGCGAAATCTCAGAACGGACCACTTATTTGGCGCGCGAAATAGGCCTGAGTTATTTCGCAGCGGGCCATTATGCGACCGAGCGTTATGGTGTGCAGGCGCTCGCTGAATATTTGCAAAGCCAGTTTCCGTTGCAGTGTCGCTTCATTGAAGACCCAAATCCTGCCTAGTGCATGGAAGCTTTAGCGTTGATGCAGTAGAATGCGCGCACTGGTTCAGAACGGTTGATCATAGCTATGAGCGAAAACAGCAATCCGAGTGACGGATCCCGACGTACCGCCCTGGCCCTAACCGCAGCCGCTGGCGCGGTAGGCGGCGCAGCGGTGGCATTGCCTTTTGTACTCACCTTCCAGCCTTCCGAGCGAGCTAAGGCGGCCGGGGCACCGGTTGAAGTCGATATTGGCGACTTAAAGCCTGGAGAACTGCGGCGCGTTGAGTGGCGCGGTAAGCCGGTATGGGTGTTGCGGCGCACGCCCGAGATGCTTGAGACCTTAAAGAGCACCACGCCTAAGCTTGCAGACCCGGATTCAAAGCGCAAAGACTATCCCACGCCCAGCTGGGCACAAAACGAACACCGCTCCCTCAAGCCTGAGTATTTAGTGGTTGTTGGTATTTGTAGTCATCTGGGTTGTTCACCCAGCGATAAGTTTGCAGCAGGCCCCCAGCCTTCCTTGCCCGATGACTGGCCAGGTGGTTGGTTGTGTCCCTGCCATGGTTCAACATTTGATTACTCAGGTCGCGTCTACAAGAATATGCCGGCACCCGACAATTTAGAGGTGCCCCCGTACAAATACCTAACAGACACCCGGCTGTTGATCGGTGAGTCTGACGCAGCTTAGCGCTGGCTCTAATTCACAAGCCTGTTGCCGTATTTCGCTTGAGTGGACGCAACAGGCTGTGGGCAGGACAGTGAAGCCTGCAACATGTTTGACCTATTTCGGTATGTAGCAGTAAATGTAGGACATTGAGGAGCACCACATGGCAAAGGACAAGCAAGTCGAAACCACCGGGATGATGGGCTGGATCGACGCACGCTTTCCCCTAACACCGCTCATTAAAGAGCACCTGACCGAGTACTACGCGCCAAAGAACTTCAATTTTTGGTACTTCTTCGGTTCGCTGGCGCTCCTGGTGTTGGTGATCCAGATTCTCACGGGGATTTTCCTTGTGATGAACTACAAGCCCGATGGCGCGACGGCGTTTGGCTCGGTGGAGTACATCATGCGCGATGTGCCCTACGGCTGGCTGGTGCGCTACATGCACTCAACTGGCGCTTCGGCTTTTTTCGTGGTGGTGTATTTGCACATGTTCCGCGGATTGATATACGGGTCTTACCGCAAGCCTCGTGAGTTGCTGTGGATTTTCGGCTGTGCCATCTTTTTGTGCCTGATGGCTGAAGCCTTTATGGGTTATTTGCTGCCCTGGGGCCAGATGTCGTACTGGGGTGCGCAGGTGATCGTGAATCTGTTTTCTGCGATTCCTTTCATTGGTCCTGATCTGTCCCTGCTCATTCGCGGCGACTATGTGGTGAGTGACGCCACGCTCAATCGCTTTTTCTCATTCCATGTGATTGCAATTCCTCTGGTACTACTTGGCTTGGTTGCAGCACACATTTTGGCGTTACACGAAGTAGGGTCCAACAATCCTGATGGGATTGAGATCAAGGCAAAGAAAGACGCCAATGGCAAGCCGCTTGACGGCATCCCCTTTCACCCCTACTACACGGTTCACGATATTTTGGGTGTTGCTGGCTTCTTGCTGGTCTTCTCAGCGGTGGTGTTTTTCGCCCCTGAGATGGGGGGGTACTTTTTGGAATACAACAACTTCATTCCAGCTGACCCCTTAAAGACGCCCCCCCATATTGCGCCTGTGTGGTATTTCACGCCTTTTTATTCGGTCTTGCGTGCAACGACCGAGGACTTCTTGTTGTATTGGATGATTCCTTTCTTGCTCTTTTATGCCTTTTTGGTGTTCACCACGGTGCGTGGTGCGAGGACGAGGGTGTTGAATCTGGCGGGTGTGCTGGCCTTGATCGGCGGCTTTTTCATCATTGATGCCAAATTCTGGGGTGTGGTGGCTATGGGTGCTTCGGTGCTGATTTTGGCGGGCTTGCCCTGGCTCGATCAAAGTCCGGCGCGCTCGATCCGTTACCGCCCGGACTGGCACAAATATGTTTACGCAGTCTTCATTGTTGCTTTTGTGATCCTTGGCTATTTTGGCGTGCAGCCACCTTCGCCGATCGCCAATCTGATCGCCAAGATCTGCACCTTGATCTACTTTGCCTTTTTTGTGTTGATGCCCTGGTGGAGCACCATGGGTCAGCCCAAACCAGTGCCAGATCGCGTGGTCTTTGAAGCGCATTAATCCCGGGTTGAGATCGTCACCATGAATATCTTTTTGCGCCTAGCTGCCAAACTTGCCTTCGGAGCCCTCGTGCTCACGCAGACCCCGGTTCATGCGGCCGGTTCGGACTACCCACTGGATCGCTTTCCGACAACCAAACTTACCGAGCAGGCGGCATTGCAAGAGGGTGCCAAGCTCTTTGTGAACTACTGCCTTGGATGTCACAGTGCACAGTACATGCGCTACAACCGGCTGCGTGACATTGGTTTAACCGACGACCAGATCAAGCGTAATTTGCTCTTTTCTGCAGATAAAGTTGGCGAAGGCATGAAGATCGCGATGCGGGTGGATGATGCCAAATCCTGGTTCGGCGGACAGCCTCCTGATCTTTCAGTGATTGCGCGAGCGAGAGCATCCCATTCGGGTACAGGATCGGATTGGTTGTACACCTATCTTCGCGCTTATTACCGCGACAGCACAAGGCCAAGTGGTTGGAACAACGCCTTATTTCCCAACGTTGGCATGCCGAATGTGTTTTGGGAACTTCAGGGCTCGCGTGGTGTGGTCATCGAAGACGTGCACGCGGCCAAAGATGCGGCATCGAAGGGTTCGTTTGTGAAGACAAGCGTGCGTTTTGACGAATCAGGCTTGCGTTCAGAGTCAAAAGACACGATCCCGGGCCCTGCGAAAGAGGGCATGCAATTCTTGCTTGGTAAATCGCAAGGTGGCCAACTATCGGCCGCCCAGTTTGATGACGCGATGGCCAACCTCACTGCCTACATTACCTACATGTCCGATCCAAGTGCCAACGAGCGAAAGCGGCTTGGTGTGTGGGTCATGCTTTATTTATGCGGCTTTTTTGTGCTTGCCTGGTGGTTAAATAAAACCTACTGGAAAGACATCAAATAGTTTCCTAATCCCGTCCCTTGAAGCCATCCGTCGCAGCCTTAGGCTGTGGCGGTGCTTGTTTCTGGGGGCGGTAAACGGTGATGGGCACTTCAGCTTGCCCCCAGGAGAACATACATGATGGTGCTGTATTCGGGCACGACCTGCCCATTTAGTCAGCGTTGCCGTTTCGTGCTTTTCGAGAAGGGCATGGATTTTGAAATCCGTGATGTCGATCTTTTCAATAAGCCCGAAGATATTTCGGTCATGAACCCTTATGGGCAAGTGCCAATTTTGGTTGAACGCGATCTGATTCTTTACGAGTCGAACATCATCAATGAGTATATTGACGAGCGATTCCCTCATCCCCAATTGATGCCTGCCGATCCTGTGATGCGAGCACGCGCTCGATTGTTTCTATTCAACTTCGAGCGCGAACTATTTATTTATGTTCATCAACTCGAACGGCGCGAACAAGTCAAAGAGGGTGCCAAGTTGCTCGAAGGGGCGCGCCAGCAAATTCGCGATCGACTCACGCAGCTCACGCCGATCTTCGTCAAAAATAAATACATGCTTGGCGAAGACTTTTCGATGCTTGATGTGGCGATCGCGCCACTTCTGTGGCGCCTTGACCACTATGGGATCGAGATGCCAAAGACTGCGGCACCCCTTTTGCGTTACGCCGAACGGATTTTCTCGCGCCCAGCTTATATCGAAGCGCTGACGCCTTCTGAAAAAGTGATGCGGCGGTGACATGACGACGAACTCGACCAAACCCTACTTGATACGCGCTATCCACGAGTGGTGCTCAGATCAGGGGCACACGCCTTATTTGGCCGTAGCGGTCGATGAGCATACGCGTGTACCAATGGAGTATGTGAAGGCAGGCGAAATCGTCTTGAATGTGTCGCTGACCGCCACCAATCGGCTGCGCTTAGGCAACGACTGGATTGAGTTTCAGGCTCGTTTTGGTGGTGTGGCGAGAGATATTTCAATTCCCATCAGCAATGTGTCAGCCATCTATGCACGCGAAACTGGTCATGGCATGGCATTTGAGGTAAGCAAGGCCCCCGCCCATCTCGATGTGAGCCTGTCTCAGGCGCAGCCATCAAGCAGGTCATCGCAAAGCACTGCTGCAGATAGCCGCGCGCAAGCGCCAGCACTGGCTCTCGCATCAAGCCAGCCGTCGGTAGAGGTCGACGAGGCCTCGAAGTCTGAGAGCAAAGCTGAGCCCCCCAAGCGCATGCGCAGTGTTGGGCAGAGACGTCAAAACACAAAGCCGGCCGACCAACCGACACAAAAGCTGGGCTCAGTAAGCAAGACTTCGGAAGATGAGAGCAAAGATCCAGGCCCAAGCTTGAGTTCGGTCGAAAAACATGGGCTTCAAGATGGTGAACCATCAAGTGATGGGAGTTCAGCATCGGCTCGTGCACGCGGGGGTGCCCGATCTGGGTCGAAACCACGACCCAAGCTAACCCGTGTAAAGTAGCGTCTTATCTCATTTGCCCTTGTAGCTCAGTTGGTAGAGCAGCGGTTTTGTAAACCGAAGGTCGCGGGTTCAAATCCTGCCGGGGGCACCAAATCTTTGTTTACTTCACGAGCAATACTGGCGTTTTTGCCATAGCCAAGACCCTTTGCGCAACCGATCCGATCAACAGATCGCGTAATGCACTGCGGCCTTTATGTCCCATCACAATAAGATCAAACTTGCCTTGATCGGCTTGGTCGACAATTTCTTGAGCCACATGGCCTGTGCGGATCACCACCTCGTGCTCAACGCCTGCTTTGTCGAGCAACTTTCGGGCTCCAGCCAAATCCTTGTCAGAGAGTTCGCGTAAGTAGCTATCGACAGCCTTCGAACCAACAATCGAGCGGGCATGTTTGAGTGCGATGTCGTCATGCACACTCATCAAAGTGACCGAAAGCTGAGGTGCTGCGGCGAGCAGGCTACAGGCTTGCTTGATTGCCTTTAACGAGGTCTTTGAACCATCAACTGGTGCGAGGATTTTCATCGTGAACTCCCTTTATGTATGTGATGCGGAACTGTCTTTGCTGTGCAGCTTTCGTGTTGCGACAGGCTAAGAAGAATCTTGGCCTTGATTGTTTAGCCCTTGCCATCGCGGTCTGTCAGTGGGGCTTAAGCCCAGCAATTCCATCACATGGGCACAACTATGGCTGACAAGATCATCGATGCTTTCGGGGCGGTGATAAAAGGCGGGTAGCGGCGGAAAAACAATCCCGCCCATTTCTGTCACCGTCGCCATATTTCGCAAGTGCACGAGGTGTAGCGGGGTTTCTCGCGCCAAAAGGATCAGGCGCCGACGCTCCTTGAGGGTGACGTCGGCAGCCCTGGTCATCAGGTTATCTGCGAAGCCATGGGCGATGGCTGCCAGGGTTTTCATGGAACAAGGCGCAATCACCATCCCATCATGGGCGAAGGAACCCGACGCGATTGAAGCACCAATGTTACGGAATGCGTGGTGCTCGGCGGCAAGATCAAGAATAGCCTGACGCTGGCCAGGGAGCTCTTGATCAATGGTGAGCCATCCAGAGGGTGACACAATCAGGTCGCAGTGCACTTGCTGCTGATGCAGCATTTGAAGCAGTCGCAGTCCATAAATGGCGCCACTGGCTCCCGAAATTGCGACAACGATGCGTTTGCTCATTTCACGATTCTACTGGCTTGGTAGCATTGGTCATTAGCCCTTGCCCGTTTTAGGAAGTTCTTTGCCCATGAATCCAGTTTATGCCCGAAATATCGTTGCGACATCGCAGCCATTGGCAGCCCAAGCAGGTCTACAGGCCCTTGCTAAGGGCGGTAACGCGGTCGACGCAGCACTTGCTTGCGCTATCACGCTGACGGTGGTCGAACCCACCATGAATGGCCTTGGGGGCGATGCATTTGCCCTCGTCTGGCATGAAGGTAAGCTCCACGGACTCAACGCATCAGGGCGCGCTCCGGCCGCCTGGACGCCAGCCCATTTTGCAGGACGAAAAACCATGCCTGACCGTGGCTGGGGCTCGGTCACTGTGCCGGGTGTTGTCTCATCCTGGGTTGCACTTTCCAAGCGCTTTGGCAGGTTGCCTTTTGCCGATCTCTTTGAGGCAGCGATTCGTTATGCCCGAGATGGTTATGCGGTCACCCGTGTGATTGCTAGGCACTGGGCTGAAGCGGTGCCGGTGCTCAAGCCATATCCGGGTTTTGTCGACTCGTTTACTCATGCTGGAAGGGCTCCTGTACAGGGCGAGATCTGGCGTTATCCCGAGCAGGCAAAAACGCTCGAAAGCATTGCGCAAACCAACGGTGAATCCTTTTATCGCGGCGATATAGCGGCCTCGATGGCAGCTTTTGCTCGAGCAACGGGTGGCGATATCACCGAGGACGATCTTGCGGCTCATGAATGCGATTGGGTCGAGCCGCTTGGTTTTGATTACAAGGACCACCGTCTCTATGAAATCCCACCCAATGGTCAAGGGATTGGTGCACAAATGGCCCTTGGCATGCTCGAGCATCTTAATGCCTCCCAACATCCGAGCCTTTCTGCCCAGCGCATCCATTTGCAAGTGGAAGCCATGAAACTCGCTTTTGCCGATCTACAGGCGCATGTCGCAGACCCGGCCTGCATGAAAACATCGCCGGATGCGCTGCTCAACAAGGACTATCTTGCTAAGCGCGCAAGCCTTATCGACCCTGCAAAAGCTTCAAGCTACCCGCCTGGAAAGCTTCACCACGGGGGAACGGTCTACTTGTGTGCCGCCGATCAAGACGGCGGGATGGTGTCCTTCATACAGTCTAATTTCAAGGGGTTCGGATCGGGCGTTGTTGCACCCGGTGGCATCGCGCTCCAAAACCGTGGCTGGGGGTTTTCCCTGGAAGAAGGCCACCCCAATATCGTTGCGCCAAGAAAGCGGCCTTTCCACACGATTATTCCTGCATTCTTGACCAAAAACGGCCAACCCAGCATGGCCTATGGCGTGATGGGAGGCAATATGCAGGCCCAAGGGCACTTACAGCTCGCCATGTCAGTTGTTGACGATGACCTAAGTCCCCAAGAGGCCTCAAACTGCCCGCGTTGGCGTATCAACGATGAGGGCAGGCTCACAGTCGAAGCCGCCATGCCTGCGGAGGTCGTTGCAGACTTAAGAGCGAAAGGCCACGATCTGCTTGTTATGCCCGTTGACTCGACCGACTTTGGGAGCGCCCAAGCGATTGGGCGCGTGAGTGAAACCCTCGCCGACGGGTATCGAAGTGGTTCGGATCACCGTCGCGATGGTCAGGCTGTGGGCTACTGAGCCTCGACCATTTTTTGTAACTCACCCGATTGAAACATTTCCTGCATGATGTCGGAGCCACCCACAAACTCGCCGTTGATATAGAGCTGCGGAATCGTGGGCCAGTTGGCGAACTCTTTCACGGCCTGTCTGACGTCATCGTCTTCAAGCACATTCACTGTGACAAGGTTTTTGACCCCGACAGTTTTTAAGATTTGAATGGCACGCCCCGAAAATCCGCATTGAGGAAACTGGGCTGTTCCTTTCATAAACAAGACATAGGGATTGTCTGCAACGGTTTTGGCGATGAAATCTTTGGCTTCCATGGGCTAATCCTGTGTTCGAATGGTTTTGATTCTAGGCAGTTCCTGAAGACCACGTCAAACACGCGTCTTTCAGTTGATCAAGCACTTCAGGTTTTGGGGCTCGCATGGCGAGACAACAAACCCTCGGATGACCCGCCAGATCGCTCGCGCTGTATACATGGTAAAGGCCTTGACGCTCACCTAATGCCCTAATCGCCTCGGCTTGCTGATAGCCATGTTCAATCAGCAAGAGGCCAGGGTCTTCGATGAGGCCCATAGCAGCCCGTTTCACAAAGCCTTCGATGATTATCTGCATAGCCCCAAGTCCGTTGCCTTCGTCGCTCAAGGCAAGGCGCGGTTCAAAACGGAGGTCGCCCAGCTTCAAATGAGGGTCATCCATCGATAAATAGGGGGGATTGCTGAGTACCAGCGCCAAACTTTCCAAGGGGATGGATTCCCACCAGTCGCTGCGCTGAAATCGAATTTGCTGGCCAGACCCAAGCAGATGTTGCGCGTTGCGGCTGGCAAGCGCGAGTGCTTTCGGATTGATATCACAAGCCATCAAGCGTGCATCGGGACGGTGATGGGCGAGCGCAATGGCGATGGCGCCACTACCGGTACCAAGATCGATGGCAGCGCCATGCCTGGGCAATAAGCGAATAGCCGCATGGACTAGCCATTCGGTCTCGGGCCTCGGTATTAAGACCTCTTGATTGACCGCAAAACTTAAGCGAAAAAACTCTCTTTTACCGACCAAATAGGCCATCGGATGGCCTTGTGAACGTAACCCTAAAAACCTTGTATAACGTTCAAATTGCTGCTCACTGAGCGGTTCATCATCGTGTGCCAATAAGTACTCTCTTGGCTTTCCAAGAAGCATCTCAAGCAACATGAGGCGCTCGAGTCGGCTGACCGGCGGGTCGCTTTGTAAGCGAAGCGCATGCGCTAGGCTGTATGTCATGGATATCGACACGTGAGCCGTGTCATTAGCTTTCGCCAAGGCTTGCAAGTAAGTCGGCTTGATGGGCCGACGCTAAGGCGTCCAGTAACTCATCAATGTCGCCATCCATCATCGGTGCAATGCGGTAAAGCGTGAGGTTGATTCTGTGGTCGGTGATTCGGCCTTGTGGAAAGTTATAAGTGCGAATACGTTCTGATCGATCACCCGACCCGATAAGGCTTTTTCGATGAGCAGACTCTTTGGCCTGCGCTTCACGATCGCGTTGATCGCGAATCCTTGCAATCAGCACTTGCATGGCTTTATCGCGGTTTCGGTGTTGGCTACGGTCGTCTTGGCATTCAGCAACGATGCCTGTTGGCAAATGGGTGATGCGCACCGCTGATTCGGTTTTATTCACATGCTGCCCGCCTGCACCCGAGGCGCGAAAGACGTCGATGCGTAACTCACCCGGATCGATGACGATATCGCCCATATCATCGCCTTCGGACAAGACGGCAACCGTGCACGCTGAGGTATGAATACGCCCTTGGGACTCGGTGACAGGAATACGCTGTACACGATGGCCGCCCGATTCGAACTTCATCCTGGCAAATACCGCCTCACCCTCGAGTCGTACAACGACCTCTTTGTAGCCTCCGAGCTCGGATTCACTCGCCGAGAGCAGTTCGCTGCGCCAGCCTCTGCGCTCGGCATAGCGCAAGTACATCCTGAGCATGTCGCCGGCAAAAAGAGCCGACTCATCACCACCCGTGCCTGCCCGAATTTCCAGCAACACATTGCGATGATCGTTGGGATCTTTTGGAAGCATCAAGGTTTCGAGGAGCTTCACTTCTTGCTCCATGTGCTGTGAGGCCTGGCTTTCTTCTTCTTTTGCCCATTCGCCGAGTTCGGCGTCTTGAATCATCTCGCGCGCGGCAAGCATATCGGCATGAGCCTGTTGCCAGGCGTGAAAATGTTCCATCAACTGGGTGAGTTCGGCGTGCTCACGGTGGTATTGACGCAGTGCCTTGGGGTCTTTTAGTAGCTGATCGCTCGATAACAGGCGATTGACGTCTTCAAGGCGTTGCGCATGCTGTTCAAGCTTTTGGATCATCGACGGTTTCATAGGATCTGAAGCCTGGCTGGGCTTTTAGGTGAGTCAAGAAGCAATCTGCCGGCAAGAAGCGGCAGCTCAAGTCGGGCGTCGCTAAGACTCTGCGTTGCGCAGATTTAAGCGTTTGCTTGAGCGATTTAAACGGTCGAGGCGTTTTCCATGGGCGCGATTGGGTAACCAATGCGCGTCTTGGGCTTGTGTGCCAAGACCTGCTGCGTCTTGCAGCATTTGAGTCGGCCCATGCAAGAACTTCGCTGTTAATGCGAGCGATAAGCCTTCGATCACTCGGCCTGGATCCTCGCCCCTGGCAAGTAAGCGCATGGCGCGCTCAAGCTCAAGACGACGCAGTGCCTGGGCTTTTTCGTGTAGTTCTTGAATTGCGGGCACCGCACGCCTTCTTGCCAACCAGTGCATGAAGTGTTCAACGCGAGCCTCGATGATTGCCTCGGCCTGTGAGGCCGCCTGCCGACGGTTAGCCATGCCCTGGCGCACGACTTCGCCCAAATCGTCGACGGTGTAGAGGAAGACGTCGGGTAGCCTGGAAACTTCGGGTTCGATGTCGCGCGGCACTGCAAGATCCACCATAAATAAGGGCTTGTGACGCCGCGCTTTAAGCGCGCGTTCGACCATACCAAGCCCCATGATGGGGAGCGAACTCGCCGTACAGCTGACCACAATGTCAAATTCATGCAGACGGGTTGAAAGTTCGGAGAGTTCCATGCTTTGAGCAGCAAAGCGGCGCGCAAGGCCTTGTGCGCGGTCAAGGCTGCGATTTGCAACCAGCATCGCCTTGGGATGGCGCGCTGCGAAATGGGTGGCCGCAAGCTCAATCATTTCGCCAGCGCCCACAAACAAGACACGCGTGTCTTCAAGACGCTCAAAAATTCGTTCAGCCAGGCGCACAGCGGCGGCGGCCAACGACACCGATTGCGATCCAATTTCGGTTTGAGTGCGAACTTCCTTAGCGACGGCAAAGCTACGTTGGAAGAGTTGATGCAAGTGCGGACCCAAGGAGCGAGCCTCTTGGGCCGTTCGTACGGCGTCTTTCATTTGACCGAGGATTTGCGCTTCGCCCAGCACCATCGAGTCGAGTCCACTGGCCACCCGAAAAGCGTGTCGTACGGTTTGATCGCCTGGGAGCGTGTAGGTATGGCTTCGGATATCGCCCGTTTTGAGTCCACCGTGAGAGGCAATCCACTGCTCGAGGGCCTGCGAGGCAGCTTGCGGCTGTGGCGTAGCACAGTAAATCTCAGTGCGATTACAGGTTGACAGGATGGCCGACTCGCGAAGCAGTTCACCCGCCCTTAACTTTAGATCATGAGCAGCTTTGACTAAGCTTTCCCCGGCGAAGGCTACCCTTTCACGCATCGCGAGAGGCGCGCTTTGGTGGTTGAGTCCGAGGGTGAGCAAATGCATGGTCAAATGGGGAAGGAGTTGCGCTTTATCGTCGGTGGCTTTGGTGAATCGAGGGTTAAGTCTCTTAGTCGCTCGCTTTTATGGCCGGTTAGGGCGTAAGAACAGATGATAGGCTGGATTGTTGGTTTCCTCCAGATGCGGATAGCCTAAACCAGAAAGAAAGTGTTGGAATGCTGCTTCATCGGCTTGGGGTACTTGAAGCCCAACAAGTACCCTGCCGAAATCGGCACCGTGATTTCGGTAGTGAAAAAGCGAAATATTCCAGTCAGGCCGCATTTGGGTCAGAAATCGTGACAAAGCACCGGGGCGTTCAGGAAACTCAAATCGAAAGAGGCGCTCATCCTTGGCGTGGCTTGAGCTGCCTCCGACCAAATGTCTGATGTGAAGTTTGGCCATTTCGTCATCGGTCAGATTAATCGTCTCAAGGCCTTCTTGGGCAAAGATGCTGGCGATCGCGTTAGCTTCATCACGGGCTTGAATTTGAATACCTACAAAGACATGCGCTCGCTTTAAGTCACTCATGCGGTAGTTGAATTCGGTGACATTACGCTCGCCGATCAGTGCGCAAAACCGTTTAAACGACCCACGTTGCTCAGGGATGGTGACCGCAAAAATAGCCTCACGCTGCTCGCCAATCTCGGCCCTTTCAGACACAAAGCGTAGCCTGTCAAAATTCATATTGGCGCCGCAGGCAATCGCCACCAAGGTCTTATGCTTTGCCTGATCGGGTCTTTCGGCCCAGACCTTTGCACCGGCGATAGCAAGCGCTCCGGCCGGCTCCATGATCGAGCGTGTGTCTTGAAAGACGTCCTTGATTGCGGCGCAAATGGCATCGGTATTAACGCAAATCACCTCATCCACGAATTGTTGGGCGAGGGCGAAGGTTTCTAGGCCAACCTGCTTCACCGCTGTGCCGTCGGAGAAAAGTCCCACCTCCGACAAGACCACCCGCTCACCGCAAGCTAGTGACTGGGCCATGGCATTGGAGTCGTCTGTTTGTACCCCAATAATCTTGATCTCTGGCCTAATCTGTTTTACGTAAGCGGCAATTCCGGCAATCAGGCCGCCACCACCGATTGCAACAAAAATGGCTTCGATCGGGTCGGGGTGTTGGCGCAAGATTTCCATCCCGATCGTGCCTTGGCCGGCAATGACGTCGGGATCATCAAAAGGGTGAACAAAGCTAAAGCCATGCTTCTGTTGCAAACTCAGGGCATGACTGTAGGCATCGCTGTAGCTATCCCCGGCAAGTACCACTTGTGCCTGCCTTGCGCGTACGGCCTCGATTTTGACCGCCGGTGTTGTGACGGGCATGACAATCACAGCATGACAACCGAGGTGCTGGGCAGCCAGCGCGACGCCTTGAGCATGGTTACCGGCCGAGGCAGCGATCACACCGCGGGCGCGCTCCTCCTCGCTAAGTCGCACCATTTTGTTGTAGGCGCCACGCAATTTGAAGGAAAAAACCGTTTGCATATCTTCGCGTTTGAGCAAAAGTCGATGCCCAAGGCGCTCAGAAAGACCGGGTGCCGCTTCAAGCGGCGTTTCGCGTGCCACATCGTAAACCCGAGCAGTGAGTATGCGTTTCAAGTAGTCAATCGGCATTGGCGTTATGCCCCAAATCGGTCAATCCTCGATTTTAGATCGGCTTGGCCGCCATGAGCACAAGCCTAGAGAATGCCCTTGCGGCAGCACTGGCCTGGTTTGCCCTGCCGCAGTTTGGTTTATCCACGGTCTTCATCACGGCTTTTGTCTCTGCCACGCTCCTTCCCATGGGTTCGGAGCCGGTTGTTTTCGGCTACGTCAAGCTTCATCCCGAGCAGTTCTGGCTAACCATCGCCGTGGCAACGCTGGGTAACACCCTCGGGGGTGCGGTCGATTACTGGATGGGACGAGGCGCTCAAAGCGCAGCTGCCGCTATGGGAGCACTTGGAAACAAGGGTGGCAAGCGTTATTTGGGCTGGTTTGAAAGGCTAGGCCCTAAAGTACTCATTTTTTCGTGGTTGCCGATTGTTGGTGACCCATTATGCGCGGTGGCAGGCTGGTTAAGGCTGGCCTTCTGGCCTTGCTTGGCCTGGATTGCGATTGGCAAGTGTTTGCGCTACGTCACCATGACCTGGTTACTGATGGAGATTCCCGATCAGTTCTGGAAATCACTCCTGCCATGAGCATGATTCAAACCCTTGTCGAGGTTCGCAGGCAAAACGAAGCAGTCTTCGCTCTGTAGGGAAATGCTGCGATGCGAGAAAGTCTACGTACAATCTTCGGATGAATGCTCCGCTAGGCAGGTTTTGATGAATGCTCCTCTTACCGAGGCCCTAAAGCCCATTGAGCAAGCCGAAGCAAAGGCGTCGTCTGCTCAACGACTTCGCGAAATCCCCTATAACTACACCTCGTTTTCCGATCGAGAAATCGTCATGCGCTTGCTCGGAGAGCGAGGCTGGTCCTTGGTTGAGCGCTTGCGCTCGCAGCGCAAAACAGGTCGCTCCGCCCGCATGCTGTATGAGGTGCTTGGCGATATTTGGGTCGTCGAGCGCAACCCTTATTTGCAGGACGATTTGATCGATAACCCCAAGCGACAGGCCTTGCTGATTGAGGCATTGCATCATCGACTCGGTGATATCGAAAAGCGTGGTGACGAGGGGGCTGGGCTTTCGGGCGACGTAGCGGCTTTGCTGGAGTTGGCAAAGCGCGCGGTAGCACACTTTGAACAGCAACTCTCCCAAGCTTCATCGATGCGCAAGCGTGCGATGCGTCTGCTTGCCAAACATACCGCTAAAGACAATATTTGTTTTGACGCCATGTCGCGGGTGTCGCATGTAACTGATGCGACCGACTGGCGGGTTGAATATCCTTTTGTGGTGCTCGCCCCCGACTCCGAAGCAGAGGTGGCGGCCCTTGTTAAAGCCTGTATCGATCTGGATTTGACCATTATCCCTCGCGGCGGTGGTACGGGTTATACCGGTGGCGCCATTCCTTTGCATCCCATGTCTGCAGTGATCAACACTGAAAAACTAGAGCAAATTGGCGAGGTGCAGCTCGTTGATTTACCCGGATTGGCCAACCAAGTCGCGGTAATCGAAACCCAGGCTGGTGTGGTCACCAAAAGGGTGACTGAAGCTGCCGATCGCGCGGGCTTTGTTTTTGCAGTCGACCCCACTTCATGGGAAGCGTCTTGCATTGGCGGAAACATTGCCATGAATGCTGGTGGCAAAAAGGCCGTGCTCTGGGGGACGGCGCTCGATAACCTTGCCTGGTGGCGCATGGTCGACCCGCAGGGCAACTGGCTCGAGGTGACTCGCATTGGCCATAACCTGGGCAAAATCCACGATGCCGATGTCGCGCATTTCGCTTTGCATTGGTACGCTCCCAATCAGCTTGCTGCAAACGGGCAGATGCAGGGGGCAGCGATTCGATCTGAAAACTTGAGCATTCCTGGCAATCGCTTCAGAAAGCTTGGCCTGGGAAAAGATGTGACTGATAAGTTTTTAAGCGGTCTGCCGGGAGTCCAAAAGGAAGGCACAGACGGTCTCATTACCTCGGCGCGCTGGGTCTTGCATCGAATGCCATCGTTTACCCGAACGGTTTGTCTTGAGTTTTTCGGACAGGCCGCGCTTGCTGTGCCTTCAATTGTCGAAATCAAGGCTTATCTGGATCAGCGCCCAGGAGGCGCTTTGTTGGCCGGGCTTGAACACCTTGATGAGCGCTACCTGCGTGCGGTGGGCTATGCCACCAAATCGCGTCGTGGTGGCTTGCCGAAGATGGTCTTGATTGGCGATATCGTAGGCGACGATGACAGTGCTGTTGCTCGCGCAAGCGCCGAGGTTGTGCGCCTGGCGAACCTGCGAAGTGGCGAAGGTTTTATAGCGGTGAGTGCCGAATCGCGCAAAACGTTTTGGGCTGATCGAGGACGTACTGCAGCGATCGCAAGACATACCAACGCATTCAAGATCAACGAAGACGTCGTCATACCACTGCCCATGATGGCTCGTTATACAGACGGTATCGATCGAATCAATATCGAGCTTTCCACCGCAAACAAGCTCGATTTGGCCACGGCCGTACTCGATTTTCTTGCCCAAGATGTTGCGAAGCTTCCGATTGCGCCAGGCGATGATCCCGAGTTTGCCAAACAGTCCCTTGACGACTTACTGGTTCAACGTGTGGAAGATGCACGCAAAGTCATTGAGACGGCGATGGCACGTTGGCGTTTTCTCATCGATTCGATGGATTTGCCGTTGCAAGGCCTGATACCTTCCCTAAGGGCTCATGGCGTTGACGCCTTATTTGATGCAGATTTCAAGTTGCTTGCCCCATGGCAGGCTGTAATCGACCAAGGCCGCGAACCCCAACTCTTCGAACTGCTTCAGGATCGAACGATTAGGATTGCATGGCGTCAAGATGTTCTAAAGCCACTCAACGCGTTGTTTTCGGGGGCTTACTTTGCACCGATTCGTGAAGCGATCCATGCGATTCATACACGATTGCGGCGCAGCCGGGTCTTTGTTGCTTTGCATATGCACGCAGGCGATGGCAATGTTCACACCAATATTCCCGTTAATTCCGACGACTACGGCATGTTGCAGCAGGCCAATGCGGCTGTTGTAAAAATTATGGCGCTTGCGCGATCGCTTGGCGGTGTGATTTCGGGTGAACACGGCATTGGCATCACCAAACTTGAGTTTTTAACCGAAGAAGAGCTCGGGCCTTTTGCTGAGTATAAAAAGAGGATCGATCCGAGCGGACACTTTAATCGCGGCAAATTACTTAAAGGCGCCGATTTGAGTCGAGCCTATACGCCAAGCTTTGGGCTTATGGGTGCTGAGTCATTGATTCTCCAACAATCGGACATTGGGTCGATCGCCCACTCAATCAAAGACTGCCTGCGTTGCGGCAAGTGCAAGCCTGTTTGCACAACTCATGTGCCACGCGCCAATTTGCTTTACTCGCCGCGCAATAAAATTCTCGCAACCTCATTGCTTATTGAAGCCTTTCTTTACGAAGAACAAACACGGCGTGGTGTATCGATTCGGCATTGGGAAGAGTTTTCAGATGTCGCCGATCATTGCACGGTTTGCCACAAATGCGAGTCGCCATGCCCGGTTGATATCGACTTTGGTGATGTGTCGATGAACATGCGAAATTTGCTTCGAAAAATGGGCAAAAAGCGCTTCAACCCCGGCAATGCTGCAGCCATGTTTTTCCTCAACGCAACCGATCCCGATACGATTCGCGCAACCCGGCTTGCGATGGTTGATGTGGGTTTTAGAGCGCAACGGCTTGCTGCCGATTTGCTTAAACGCTTTTCTCGACCCAATCGCGAGCGTCCGCAGGCTAGCCTAGGGCGTCCGCCAATGCGCGAACAGGTGCTGCACTTTGTGAATCGTAAGCTGCCAGGCAATTTGCCGAAAAAGACAGCGCGTGCACTGCTCGACATTGAAGATGCTCGATATGTGCCTATTATTCGCAACCCTCACAGCACGCACGTGGACAGTGAGGCGGTTTTTTATTTTCCGGGATGTGGCTCAGAGCGTCTCTTTTCGCAGGTGGGTTTGGCAACGCAAGCATTACTTTGGGAAGTTGGGGTCCAAACAGTTTTGCCCCCAGGCTATTTGTGCTGTGGTTATCCGCAAAAGGGATCGGGGCAGTTTGATAAGGCCGACAAGATCATTACCGATAATCGCGTGCTTTTCCACAGGGTGGCAAATACCCTCAACTATCTTGATATACGGACGGTGGTCGTGAGTTGCGGCACTTGTTTTGATCAACTGCAGTCTTATGCATTTCATGACATCTTCCCCGGTTGCCGCATCATTGATATTCACGAGTTTTTGATGGAAAAAGGCATGAAACTCGAACATGCGACCGGTGTACGCTACACCTATCACGATCCCTGCCACAGTCCGATGAAGCAATACCAGCCGCTCAAGGTTGTCAATCAATTGATGAATGAGTCGATCAATGGCAGTATCGAACGTAATGATCGTTGTTGTGGCGAATCGGGTACCTTTGCCGTCACTCGTCCCGAAATCGCCACGCAAGTCCGCTTTCGAAAGGAGCAGGAATTGCTCAAAGCGGCCGAAGCGATGCGCAAGAGCGCGATAAACAATGTAGTAGAGCCCGCAGAAAACCTCGCAGTAACTTCCGCGGATAAGCCCGCAGAAAAGATCAAAGTGTTGACCTCTTGCCCTTCATGTTTACAAGGTTTGAATCGTTATGAAGATGTAACTGGCATGCAAGCCGATTACATTGTTGTTGAAATGGCTCAACATTTACTTGGCGCGCAATGGTTGCCCGAGTACGTCGCTAAGGCCAATCAAGGCGGTATCGAACGGGTATTGCTGTAATGGCTCCCATCCCTGAATCAATTGTTTCGCACCAGCAATCCTGTGTGCTCGAGCTTGTATATGCCCAAGATAAGCGCTACAAGCTAAGCTATGAATTTTTGCGCGTTCACTCCCCTTCTGCTGAGGTTCAGGGGCATGGCCCAGGACAGCAGGTGTTGCAAACCGGCAAGCGTGAGGTCCGCATCCGTGCGATCGAACCCGTGGGCAACTATGCACTGAAATTGGTGTTTAGCGATGGCCATGACTCTGGCCTTTATTCCTGGGATTTGTTATACCGATTCACTCAACACTACGAAGCATTGTGGGCAGATTATTTAAAGGCTTTACAGGCTGCCGGTGCATCAAGAGATTGACCGCACAACGCCTACCCAAACCATCGTCCCACCCACTGAATCCTGAGGCATATGGCAGACCAAACCGATTTTGGGTTCTCCAAGGTAAATAAGCAGGACAAAGCAGCCCGCGTCGCCGGTGTTTTTGACTCGGTTGCTTCGCGATACGACTTAATGAACGACTTGATGTCGGTCGGATTACACCGCATCTGGAAACATGTCGCTGTCTTCTTCGCGGATTTGCGTGAGGGTATGGAAGTCCTTGATGTGGCTGGCGGCACGGCCGATTTAGCCTTAGCCATGGCTAAGCGGGTTGGCGCTCAGGGCCAGGTAGTGCTGTCAGATATCAATGGTGCAATGCTGTGTCGTGGCCGTGATCGATTAATTGATGCGGGACTTAAAGCGCCGGCGGTTCAATGCGATGCCGAAGCCTTACCCTTTTGCGATCATCGTTTTGACCGGGTAACGGTGGCTTTTGGCCTACGAAACATGACCCACAAAGATAAAGCGCTTGCCGAGATGAGACGGGTGTTGCGACCGGGCGGGAAGCTCTTGGTATTGGAGTTCTCAAAGGTTAATCCATCGCTTGAAAAACTTTATGACCTTTACTCGTTTCATGTGCTACCTCGCTTGGGGCAGCTGGTTGCGGGTGATGAAGCCAGCTATCGCTATTTAGCCGAATCCATTCGTATGCACCCCGACCAGGAGAGCCTGGCAGCTATGATGCGGGAAGCAGGCCTTGAAGCGGTTCGCTACACCAACCTTACTGGTGGCGTGGTTGCTTTACACGAGGGCATCAAACCATAATAGTCCAATTCATTGGCCGGTCAGCTTGGCCGTTTGACATTCAAGGAGGAAAAGTCATGGGTTCTTTTATCGCTTCGCGATTTAAATCGTTAACACAGAATTTAAAGCATGTTGCTTTGAGTTTTGCTATGGTTCTTGCGCTTGCGACAGCCGGTCTTTTCAGTGCCGACGCCGAAGCGAGCAAACGTCTAGGATCAGGTGGCTCCTCGGGCAAGCAATCCTCGATTGCCACGCAAAAGCAAGCCACGCCGCCTCAAGCCGCACCCTCGCAGGCTGCTGCCCCCGCCGGCGCCCAAGCCGCAGCCCAGTCGCAACGTAGCAAATGGCTTGGTCCGATCGCCGGTCTGGCAGCGGGCTTGGGTCTTGCAGCGCTTGCTTCCCACTTTGGCTTTGGCGAAGAGCTTGCAAACTTCATGATGATTGCGCTCTTGGTTATGGCCGTTTTATTCATCATTCGCATGGTGATGGCAAGACGACAAGCGGCCAACCAAGCTTCGTCGGCTTCAGGACAACCCGCTTGGGCAGCCGCGGGCGCTGGGTCAAGCTCGCAGCCGGGCCATGGTCAGGCGCAGCAACATAACAGCTTATTCAGTCAGCAAAATACCGCGCAACAGCCTGCTCAAGCCAGTGGTCTATTCAGTTCAGTGAATCAAGCCGCTGCTACGCCCGCGGTTTCTCAGCCCTGGGGCGTGCCAGCCGATTTTGATGTGGCGGGTTTTGTTGAAAACGCCAAGCACCACTTCCGTCGACTTCAGGCAGCTAATGACGCCGGGAATCTTGATGATTTGCGCGAGTTCACGTCACCGCAGTTGTTTGAAGAGTTTGCGGCAGAGATCCGTACACGCCAGGGCGAGAACTACACCGAAGTCGTTCGACTTGATGCTGAGTTGCTTGGCATCGAAACACAAGATGGCGAGTATTTGGCAAGCGTGCGCTTTAGCGGCCTTATTCGTGAAGGCCGTAACATGCCCCCACAGACCTTCGACGAAGTCTGGAATCTCAGCAAACCGCTCCAGGGTGCCGGCGGATGGGTCTTGTCTGGGATTCAACAAATGGGTCAAAGCCATTAAGCCAATCATCGAGCGCCTCAGTCTTAACGGGCTGGGTGCGCTTTTTCGACAAAACCCTTGGGCCGCTCAACGTCTTGCTGGTTTCGCTGGCAAGACGTTTTGTTTTCATCTTCTTAATGGGCCCAGTGCGCTCCCGTCATTTTGGTCGATGCGTATTGCACGTGATGGCTATTTAGAGGCAGCCCATGTTGAAGGCCACGACCTAAGTCTGAGCTTGAACTTCGAGTCTGGTTTGGTTGCGCAAGTTGTCCAACAAGGTCCGCAAGCGCTTTTGACCAAACTTAAGCTTGAGGGCGATGTGATGTTGGCGGCAGCGCTTGGGGAAGTGTTTCGAGATTTGCAATGGGACTTGATCGAGCCGATCTCAGCCTACACTGGTCCGATCATCGCGCATCGTCTTGATCTTCAGCTTCAGCGTTGTGTTTCGGGTTTGAAGCAATGGCTTGCTGATTCGGCATCGGCAAGGCGCGAGCCATCCACTGCATCACAAGAAACCAGGCCAAGGCCATCAATGTAGGCCCCAAAAACACCCCGATCACGCCGAAGGCAATAACGCCTCCCACAGCACCCACCAGGGTGAGCACGAAAGGCATGGCGGAACCTCGGCTGATCAACATCGGCTTAATCACGTTGTCTGCACTTGAGATGACTAAAGCGCCCCAGACCAGCATGAATATGGCCCAAGGCATTTCACCTTGTTGAAGCAGCCAAAATGCCGCTGGCCCCCAAACAAGCGCGGTGCCGAAGGGTACAAAAGCCCCCAAGAAGGTGAGTAGTCCTAAGGTGAATGCTTTGGGCACGCCTGCTAAGGCATAGCCTGCCCAGCCTAATAAGCCCGATACCAAGGCCGTACCCACGATACCGTAAACGACGCCCTCAATCGTTCGGGCAGTAAGGCTCAATAACTCAGGTCCTTCGGCTGAAAGTCGTCGGGCGCCCTGGTTTAACCAGGCCGCGATCCTTTCGCCATCGCGTAAAACAAAAAACGATAAAAACACTGCGATAAGCAGTTCAGCGATCCCGCTGCTTACTTCTCTAGCGGCGCTCAAAATCAAGCCACGGTGTTGTTCGAGCAGTGCTAAGGACTGCGCGAGCAGCGCGCTCCCATCATGACGATAGTGGGCCCATTGATCAGCAAGCCATTGCCCCAGCAGTGGGATGGTGCCGAGCCACTGCGGGGGTTCGGGCAGCCCGTCTTGCATCAGATGGCGGACTTGGCTTAAAAGGTCTTCGGTATAGTTGGCGAGCAAAACGCTTGCCGCTGCTATGGGTGCAACAAGCAGGCCCAATAAGGCAATACTGATAAAGGCCGCCGACAAACCACGACCCAATTTCATCTTATGGGCCATTAAATCGCGTAGCGGCCATAAGGTAATACTCACAATCGCCGCCCAGAGCAGGGCGCTAAAAAACGGCAAAACCACCAGCACAGCGGCAATCAGTAAGACGATTGCTGCTGCGATCCCGAGCCAACGGTCTGTGCTTCGATGATTTGCCATAAGGCAATGCTAAAGCTAAAGCGGGGAAAGCGCAGCCATGGGCTTGGAGAGCGTTCGACAAGGGCCCAGATCAGACATTGGCTTAAGACCTGAAGATAAAGTAAACCGCACCCACCAAGCAAAGCCCAGCCCATAGATAGTCGAGCTTGAAAGGCTGGTTCATCACCAGCATGGAAAATGGCAAAAAGACAGCCAGCGTGATCACCTCTTGCATGATTTTGAGCTGTCCAAGGTTGAGTTGGGTAAAACCGATGCGATTGGCTGGCACTTGGAGCAAATACTCGAACAAAGCAATACCCCAACTGATCAAAGCTGCCCACCACCAGGGTTTGTCGGCCAGATGCTTTAAATGGCCGTACCATGCCCAGGTCATGAAAACATTGGAAACAACAAGCATCGACCCACTAATAAGTGCGATTTGTCCGAAGCTTGCCTGGCTGAGCCAGGCTGCCCAATGGGTTGTGAGTGATTGAAACATGGTCGTCGGTGAGGTGAACCCTGGTAGGGAGGTTATCGCGAATTGAGCCATGCATGGATCGAGTGGCTTGCCGTCTTCACGGCCTTGACGGCTGTGGGCCTCGGTGTGTTGGGTCGACGCATCACTTGGATTTTCTGGCTAATTTCAAGCCTGCTTTACCTCAGGATTTTTGCCGAGGCAAAGCTTTGGGCCGATACTGCCTTGCAGCTTGTTTTTATGCTTGCGGCGGTTTGGGGTTGGCTGCGCTGGGGCCGACAAGTGTTTTCACCTGGTGTCATGCCTATGAGGGCAAGGTTGGTCGCTTTGACTTGCGCCTGTTTATGCTGGCTTGCACTTTATGGTTTGCTCACCCGCATGGGAGGCCAAGCCGTGCTCGCTGACGCTTTTGTTGGCGCATTCAGCCTTGTAGCTCAGATTCTTATGGTCCGTCAAAGGATTGAACATTGGTTGTTTTGGCTTGCGGCAAACTTGATGGGCGTGGGGCTTTTCTGGCTTCAGGGCTTGAAAGCAACAGCGGGTCTGTATCTGCTCTTTGCGCTTCTTGCACTTGTGGGTTTGCGGCAATGGCAGCGGCAACTCGCAATCAATAAGGCCTCAAGCTGATGAATCTCGGCAATCAACAAGCGTTCTTGAGCCATGGGGCAGACAGGCAACCATCATGCAAGCTTTGGACCAAAAGCCCTTGGACGCCATGCATCAAGTGCGTGTGATTGCGATGCTTGGTGGCGAGTGCACAGGCAAAACCAAGCTTGCACAGTCACTGGCACACACGCTCAAGCTCGGTTATGTACCTGAAGCTCTGCGATTATTTGTTGGGGAGCATCAGCGCAGTCCACGCCAGGATGAGCAAGAGCCAATCTTGATCGCCCAATGCGATGCGATCGGCAAGGCACTTTGCGGACTTGACCGCCCTCCAATCGGTCCCCTGTTGATCTGTGACACCTCTCCTTGGATGACTGCTGTTTACAGCTTGCAGTACTTTGGCGATACCGGCCTATTTGCCAAGGCCGAGCGCTTGATGTTGGACTTGGCTGAGACCTATCGTTTTCGCTGGCTCCATTTGCATTGCGCTGATGACATCCCCTGGCAGGCGGACGGCATACAGCGCGACGGGCCCGGTCATCGCGCACTTAGCCGCGTGCTCATTGAGCGGTACCCACCGATGCAAGGAGCGATTGGCCATGGCAGGGTCGAGTTGCTTGAAGGAGGTTTTGAGCAACGTTTGACTTGGGTGACAGAAACGCTCGCTTGCCGGTGCCTGGACTGATTCACCATCTGGAAAAGCGCCTGACAAGAGCCTGAAAAGAGCAAAAGTCCTTGCCATAACCTCAATCGTGTCCTAAGCATTGCACGGACTTCGTTTTGTCATGTGCTAGCGTTGAGTCTTCGCTAGGGGTCCCGTAAAACCGCCACATAGCCATCTTGCTTTGGGGCGTCTGCTTGCAGACGGGTGAGAAAAACCCTTCGAACCTGATCGAGTTAAGACTTGCGCAGGGAAGCGTGTGTTCGAAGGCAGTTGCAGCGATGCTCGACTGTGATCCGAGCCGTATTCCAAGCCTTTTATCTTGTCTCTGCAGTGTTCGAAGGTTCGAACAAGGAATCGACAAGCATGGATAAAGGCAAACAGCGTGCTCCATTAAAATCGCGGGTTTCATCGAAAGCAGGCGCGCAAGCAAAAAGCCAGGCTCCGTTCATAGGCATGATCTGCGCGGTGCATGCCTTATGTGTGGGCTCGCATTCGAATGCCTGGGCTCAGCAAGAGCGACTCGAAGTCCGCAGCAGCAGCCTTCAGGCTGAAGCCGCCTCGCTGACAGGCTTCGGCAGCCCTTTGCAAAAGCTGCCGTTTGCGATCACGAACATCGACACCGAGGCGCTCAAGTCCTTCGGGCTCCAAGCTCTATCGGATGTGCTGCGAAGCGATCCAGCAGTTTCAGATGCGTATAACACACTGGGCTATCCTGAAAACTTTGCGATTCGGGGCTTTCTGATTGATCCTCGACTCAATTATCGACGAGACGGCATGCCGGTCAATGGGCACGCGCCAGTTGCCTTTGAAAACAAGGCCTCTGTGCTTGTACTCAAGGGTGCTTCGGGCATGTTTGCAGGCAGTTCTTCCCCAGGTGGTATGGTTGATTTTGTGCTCAAGCGGCCCGGGAGCGAGGCTATCCGAAGTGCAGTGCTTAGCCTGTCTGAGCGTGGTACCCGCTATGCTGCGGCGGATCTCTCAGAGCGTTTCGGGTCTTCTGGTGCACTTGGTGTGCGGTTGAATCTTGCCACCGAGACGAGGCGACCCATGGCCGAGCGCGCCCCCGGGGATCGGCAGTTTCTTTCGGCCTTGATCGATTGGAAAATGCCAGGCGGTGGGCTTTTGACCTGGGATGTCGAGCGACATTTGTACTCACAAATCTCAGTGCCCGGTGCGAGCCTTCTCGATGGGCGATCGCTGCCTACCGTATTGCCGCGACGCAATTTGAATGACCAGTCTTGGTCAGCACCGTTTGAGAGTCAGGAAACGGCGAGCACTTTGCGTTGGAGTCAGAGTCTAGGTTCAGACTGGGTACTGCGCGCTGCCAGTTCGTTTCAAGCGCTTCGGACCAACGACCGTATCGCCTTTCCGGACGGTTGCAGCTCGGGTGCCGAATACCTCTATCCGGGATTTTGTGCCAATGGCGATGCCGATTTGTATGACTACCGAAGCCTTAACGAGCGAAGGTTGAGCCGCGCCAACGAGCTTCGTCTGGAGGGACAGAAGAACTTTGCTGGTGCTAAGCATCAAATGGCAGTCGCATTCAAGAAAACCCGCTTGGGTGAGCAACTTGAGCCAAGTCAAGCCTATAACTGGGTCGGCGTTACCAACTATTTTGCCTCGGTCATGCTCGACGCAAACCCGCTTGCCGACAGCTTAAATAGTAATCGCTTGCTATCGACACGCGAGTTTTCAGTCCAGGACCGTGTGCAGTGGTCTGGGCCGTGGGTTGTTTGGGCTGGGCTGCGCAACACCTTGATTGAGGCTCGTTCAGCACGAAGTGACGGTCAACGAGCGACGGCGTTTGAACAACGCTTTAGCAGCCCATTTCTGGCCTTGAGTTATGAAACTGGAGGCTTTCAGCACGCTTACCTATCCTATGCCGAGGGCGTTGAAACCGATGTGGTGCCGAATCGCCCGACTATTTACCGCAATGCAGCGCAGCTACTCCCGCCCCAGCGCAGCAAGCAATGGGAGGCAAGCCTGCGCAAGCTTTGGTCTGATGCGCCGGGCATTCAAGCGCAGATCGCACTGACTGCCTTTCATATGGAACGACCAAGTGCGGCTGATGTCTCTGTGGACACAATCGGCGAGGGACCTGCCCTCGAACGTGTGGGCGGCGCCAATCTTGCGAGGCACCAAGGACTCGAGTTGCAAGCGAGCCTCAAAACGCCCAGCCTAGGGATGTTTCAATTTGCTGCGCAACGTAGCCAAGCCAAACTGGTCGACGCCTTAAACCCCAACCAAGTAGCCTCGCCGGTCCTCAATGTTGCGCCATGGAGTGCTCATCTGATGCACCGTTGGCCATTAGCTCAGCCGGATTGGCAATGGCAAAACCGCGTCTACGCGATCGGACGCAAGCCCGTCTTGCTTTCAACGGAGTCCCCGGGCGATGTCGGGTTGGCACTTCCTGCACGCTGGCAGTGGGATAGTGCTTTAACTTGGCAGCAGAGCCTGCCAAAACTGCGCTTGCGATGGACCCTGGCAGTTAACAATCTTCTCGATCGAGCGGATTGGCGTGAGGCGCCGACTCAGTACTGGGGTGGTACTTATCTTTTCCCTGTTCAAGCACGTAGCTTGCGCTTAGCGGTGCAGGCGCACTGGTAAGCTCTCGGTCCTTTCCGACTTACTTTTGTGCAAAGGCCATCCATGCTTGTGCTTGATCGCTTCCTCGCTAAGCTTTTAGGGCGAATGATCACTCTTTTTGGGCAAATACTGTCCTTAGTCATGATTGCCATGGCGCTTGGTTTATCAGCGCCTGGTGCCTTTGCTCAAACACAGCCTGCCTGGGCGAGTCAACCGATCCATCAGGTTGAGGGCATGCTGTCCTACCGACTACCCAATGGTTTGCAGCTGATTCTTTATCCCAATGCGACCAAGGCTTCAACAACGATCAATCTGACAGTCAATGTGGGGTCCCGTCATGAGGGTTATGGTGAAACCGGTATGGCGCATTTGCTCGAACATTTGGTTTTTAAGGGTTCGCCAAAGTTCCCTACGGGCATCGCTGAATTATCGAGCCGTGGTTTTCGGGTCAATGGCACTACATCCTGGGATCGTACTAATTATTTCGCAAGTTTCCCCCGGAGCGATGAAAATACCCAATGGATGATCCAATGGCTCGGGGATGTGTTGGTCAACGCTTACATACGGAAGCAAGACCTTGACTCTGAAATGACAGTGGTTCGCAATGAATTTGAGCGTGGTGAGAACAATCCTGTCGGTGTTTTATATCAACAGGTTTTTGCTGTCGCTTACACTTGGCACAACTATGGCAAAGCAATTATCGGCACCCGTTCTGACATTGAAAATGTATCGATAGAACGATTAAAGCGGTTTTATCAGCACCACTATCAGCCCGATAATGCAGCCTTGCTCGTGAGTGGTGCATTCGATCAAGACAAGGTCATTGCATGGGTACACGAAGCCTTTGGCGGCTTGGCCAAGCCAACCCGTTTGCTCGAACCAACCTACACCGTTGAGCCTGTCCAGGAAGGGGCTCGTGAGCTCAAGCTGCGCAGGGTCGGCGAGGCGCCTGCGATTGTGCTTTCCTACCATGCGCCATCGGCACTTCACCGAGACTTCCCAGCCATGATGCTCGCCACCCATATGATGGGTGGCCCGAATAACCGAATCAGCGAGCGCATTGTCAAGAAGGGCCTTGCAGCTGGGATTTGGGGTTGGGCGCGTTCTGCACCTGAGCCCTCGAATGTTATTTTTGCCTTGCAATTAAAATCAGATCAGTCTACAGAGAAAGCGAGGCAATCGCTGCTCGATCTGACGGAGTCGGTCCTGCGCGAACCCTTTACAGAGCAAGAGCTAAGTGCGGCAAAGGCACATTTTGTGACGCAATATGAACAAATGCTTGCCGACCCCGAGCGCGTGGCCTACAACCTCTCGGAGTCGATTGCGCTGGGTGATTGGCGCATGTTGTTTCAACAACGAGATCGTATTGCTGCAACAAAACTCGAAGATGTCAATCGGGTTGCTGCAGCGTTTTGGATCGAAAGTAATCGCAGCTTAGGTATTTTCGAGCCCGAGCAAAAGCCTTTGAGATCGCCCGAGCAGCGTCAGGCCTCCCTGAGCGATGCCATGGCAGGCTTCTCGCCAAGAGGGGCAAGTGAACAGGGCGAAGCTTTTGATGTCTCGCCTTCCAACATCAAGGCAAGACTTAAGATCGAAAAGCCGCTGCCAGATTTGGTTTTACAAAGCATAAGCAAGCGGAGCGCGTCGAACCTGGTCGTGCTGCAGGCTAGTCTTCGTTACGGTAATTTAAAAGATCTGCAAAATCAGACCGATATGGCTTCGATGGCAATTGCCATGTTATCCAGGGGTGTTGTTGGGCAGTCGAGAAAAGAATTTGCCGAGGCGATGACGGCGCTTAAAGCAACCTGGAGTTTGCAGGGTGGAGCAGAAGGCTTGAATGTTTCACTCAAGCTGCCTGCTGACCGTTTCGAAGAAGGCCTCGGGCTGTTGCTTAAGGCCTTGACTGAACCAGCCTTCGATGCTGCTGAGTTTGAGGAGTTGAAAGCCTCTGCCATCGCCTCGATCGAGTCTTCGCGTCAAGATCCGCAAGCGATCGCCTTCCGTTCGATGGCCGCCAAGCTCTCAAGCTATCCAAAGGGCGACCCTCGCTATGTGCCGAGTTTTGAGGAGAGTTTGCAAAGCATTAAGTCATTGCGTCTTGAGGACGTTAAAGCATTCTGGGATCGTTTTGTGCGTCCAGGGCCGATGTCCGTGAGCCTTATCGGCGATGTAGCGTCGGAGCGGTTGAACCAGGCATGGACGGATTTTTGGAAGCAATGGCAGGCCAAACGCCCAGCGCTTGTTACTTACGAGCGTATTCCTCGACCTGCGCTCGATATCAGAGCGCATAGCCAGCGCATCGACACGCCCGAGAAGAAGAATGCGTTTTGGCTTGCCCAGCAACGCTTTGAGCTTGCCGATGACCAAAGGGCCTACCAGGCATTGCGCTTGGCTATCCGTATCTTTGCCGGAGGCGGATCACCCACAGGTCGTTTATGGGATCGGGTTCGTGAAAAGGAAGGTCTCAGTTACGGTGTTGGCGGATCGCTTTCGGGTGGGGAACCGGGTAGAGCCAGCTCAATCATGTTTTACGCAATTTTCGCACCGCAGAATCTAGATCGGTTGCAGCAGGCTTTGCGTGAGGAGTTTGAGCGTGCCAATGGCCAAGGTTTTCAAGAGGGTGAATTGCAAAAGGCCAAGCAAGGTCTCGAAGCCCAGATCAATTTAGCCTGGGCCCAAGAATCTGTGCTTGCAGGGACCTTAAATTGGCTCGAGGAGCATTCACGGACTGTGGACCATTTGCAAGCGATGCGAGACTTGAGGGCATCGATCAAGCTCGAAGAAGTTAATGAGGCTTTTCGTCGCTATGTTCGTTTGAGCGATCTGATCACGATCACAGCAGGTGACTTTCCTGCAAGGAAGAGCCCATGATGAGAAGGCCATTTGAAGGGATCACTGTTGTATCGCTTGAGCAAGCGGTCGCTGCGCCGTATTGTTCATCGCGTCTTGCCCAGGCAGGCGCTCGTGTCATTAAGGTCGAGCGGCCGGAAGGTGATTTTGCACGGGGCTATGACCGGGCAGTGCACGGACATGCCTCTTATTTTCTTTGGCTCAACACAGGCAAAGAGTCAATCGCGCTTGATTTGAAACAGGCGGATGATCTGGCGCTCATGAAGCGGATGATCGCAAAGGCCGATGTCTTCATACAAAATCTTGCGCCCGGTGCAGTCGAGCGTCTGGGTATCGGTTCTGAAGCCCTGCGCGCACAGCATCCCCGATTGATTACCCTCGATATTTCGGGTTATGGTCGAGAGGGCGAGCGGGCGAATTTAAAGGCCTACGATTTTTTGGTGCAAGGCGAGTCTGGCCTGCTTGCAGTTAGTGGCCCGCCTCAAGCGTACGGCAGGATCGGCGTAAGCCTGTGCGATATTGGTGCAGGCATGTATGCACTCTCGGCCGTTCAGCAAGCCTTGTTTTTGAGAGAACGCACAGGTCAGGGAGCGAGTTTGCATGTTTCGCTTTTCTCTGGCGCTTTTGACTGGATGGCCGTACCACTGCTCCATCAAATTTATAGCGATAGGGCGCCAGCCCGCGTGGGATTAAAGCATCCTTCTATTGCACCTTATGGTGGCTTTGAGTGTGCCGATGGCGAAATCTTGCTCATTTCAGTGCAGAATAATCGGGAGTTTGCACGCTTGTGTGAACAGGTACTCGGTGATGCATCGCTTGCCCAAGACCCGCGGTTTAAAGAAAACGCTGACCGCGTCAAGCATCGTGATGCGCTTGATGCCTTGATTGGACAGCGTTTTGCGACGCGTAGCCGCCATGAGATGGAAGATGCCCTGCAAAAAGCAGATATTGCTTTCGGTGGGATCAATAGTGTTGAGGCGGTTGCGAAACATGCCCAGGCCCGTTATTGGAAAATGCCGCTTGGGGAAGCTCAAATTGACATGATGGCGCCGCCATTTGATGCTGATTGGCAAAGCGGGTCATTTGATCCTGCTCCGTCAATCGATCAACATGGCGAGGCGATCCGTCGAGAGTTTGCTCAATCGTTGTAAGTTCGCTCAATCATCGCAAGCTGATTGAAGCGCTCTTTGAAAACGATCAGATTTTAGTAACATGACAGCGCATCAAAAATCATAGCGCGAAAAAAGGAGTCCACATATGTTTAAACCTACGCTTATGTCTGCACGCAGACGTGCCCTCAAATCCTCCGTTGCAGTAGGTCTGAGTTTTGCTACCGCAGCGATTGCTACAAGCCTTTTTGCGAGCACCTCTGTGCACGCCCAAAGCTATCCGACCAAACCCATTACCCTTGTTGTCGGGTTTGCAGCTGGGGGTCCTACTGATATTGTTGCTAGAGCGCTTGCTCAGTCGATGACGAAGACTTTAGGGCAGGCTGTGGCAGTTGACAATAAGCCAGGCGCTGGGGCAACTATCGCTGGTAACTTGGTCGCAAAAGCGAAGCCTGATGGCTATACTTTATTTATTCATCACAATGGCATGGCAACGGCCCCGGCGCTCTACAGGAAGCTGCCATTCAATCCTTTGACCGACTATGAGTATATTGGGCAGGCGGTTGATGTCCCGATGACTCTGATTGGACGCCAGGACCTGCCGGTTAAAAACTTCGAGGAGTTAGTGGCATGGATCAAGGCCAATAAAGCGAAGGTTAACCTTGCCAATGCTGGTTTAGGTGCTGTGTCACATCTATGCGGTACCTTGTTCCAGCAAACGCTCGCCACAGATCTCACGACTGTCCCCTTTAATGGAACTGCTCCGGCTCTCACTGCTTTGATGGGCGGCCATGTTGATGTGCTCTGTGATCAAACGACGCAGACGATTCCGCACATCAACGCCGGGAAGGTGAAGTTGTTCGGTGTGACCACAAAATCGAGAATCGGCGCCTTGCCCAATACGCCTTCATTGCATGAGCAAGGCTTAAAGGATTTTGAAGTGGTGGTCTGGCATGGTGTATACGCACCCAAGGGCACGCCAAAACCTGTCGTCGATACGCTAACCGCGGCGCTGCAAACTGCGCTTAAAGACCCTGAAGTAGTCAAGCGCATGAAGGACTTGGGCGCTGAGATCACGCCGGTCTCCAAACAAACCCCTGATGGTCTGCGCACTCATTTGGGCGCCGAGATCGACAAATGGGGCAAAGTCATCCGTGCTGCTGGGCAATATGCAGACTGAGCAGGCAAAACCACCAGGCTTTGAGGCAGTCCGAGAGGCTGCCTCGCGGATCGCCGATCAGATTAGGCGAACGCCTGTCTTGACCAGTGCCGAGGCGGACCGGCGCGCAGGGGCTCGCCTGTTTTTCAAGTGTGAGAATTTCCAAAGGACTGGGGCCTTCAAGTTTCGTGGCGCTTTAAACGCGGTCCGCGCCTTAAGCCAAGCGGAGCGAGCGGCTGGGGTCATCACATTTTCCTCGGGTAATCACGGTCAAGCGATTGCCAGGGCCTGCCAGATCGAAGCGGTCAAAGCTGTGGTCGTCATGCCCACGGACGCACCGGCGGCAAAAGTACGAGCTGCGCAATCCTTTGGCGCAGAGATCGTTCACTACGATCGGATGACTGAGGACCGCGAGGCGCTGGCCAAGTCTCTTGTTCAACGCGAGGGTTTTAGCCTCATTCCACCCTTTGATCATCCGATGGTCATCGCAGGGCAGGGTACGAGCGCGATGGAGTTGATCGAAGAGGTAGGCAGACTCGATGCCCTCTTCGTTTGCCTTGGCGGTGGCGGTCTCTTATCGGGTTGTGCTTTGGCTGCAAGTGCTCTTTCGCCAGGTTGTCAGGTGATTGGCGTTGAGCCCGAGGCTGGCAATGATGTTCAGCTGGCTTTTGCTCGTGGGGAGCCGGTGAGTATCGATGTACCCGATACCATCGCTGACGGTGCCCGTACCACCCGTGTAGGCGATATAACCTTTGCGATTATTCAGCATCAAGTAACGGCCATCGAGACCGTGTCTGATCGGAGCCTCATTGAAACGATGCGGTTTTTCGCACAATGGATGAAGATTGTTGTTGAGCCGACCGGTTGTCTGGCTGCCGCAGCAGCGATGCGACAGCGCGAGTTTGGCGCCGATGCGAAGATTGGCGTGCTCCTGAGCGGTGGCAATGTTGATTTGACTCAGTATGGTGCCTGGCTGGCATCTTCATAACGTCCCGGCGAACTTAGGGGCGCTGGTGCCTTGATGTGAGCTCGATCAGTGGCGGAACGGTTTGGCATTGGCGGGCCTGGCGGCGTAAGACCGACTGGCAGGCCACAAGCCAGGCGATTGCTCACTTTCACCAAAGCGAGGGTCCAACAGGGGGGGAGCTTCTCTTGCTCGGTTGCAGTGCCGGCTGGATGCTACCAAGCTCTTGGCTTAAACGCTTTTCCCGCCTGATTGCGGTTGATCCAGATCCGCTTGCCGCTTGGTTGTTTCGCATCAGGCATCAGGGTTTGCAAGGGCTTGAGTGGAAAAAGCTCAATGCGCTCGAGGATCTCGATACACTTCTGAAGCTACACCCCAATGCTGCAATTTTGTTTGACAACATGCTTGGCCAGCAGGCGCTGATCAGTGTCGACGAAGGGCGATGCAGTGAAAACGAACTCGCTGCGCTCGAGAGCATGCTGTCTGAATTGCAGGTCCGTTTGAGAGGTAGAACTTGGGGAAGTCTTCATGATCGGCTCTCTGGTCCGATTATCATGGCGCCTGATCAATATACAAAATACATCACTTCACCCTTTGTCAGACGAAGCGACAAGCATCGATCAAATGACGAGCTTATGAGTGATCTCGCCGCAATCGACGGCTTGAAAGCTCAGGGCGAGTGGCTTGATCATTTGACCAGTGGTGTTTTCATCGATGAGCGTGCCAGAGCCTATGTACTGTGGCCTTTTGCCAGGGATTACTGGCATTGGTTAGAGCTTGCATGGATTAAGCCCGACTAGCCTTTAGCACGATAGGTTCCTTTGCATCTGGAAATATCGTTATTTTTTTCACACGACACGAGAATCATGCTATGAATCATACCCATCACGAAAAGACTCCGTCGCAACAGCCCAACCCGCTACTTCAGCACTGGGAGGCAAGTTTCGAAATGCCACCATTTGATCGGATTCATGCCGAGCACTTTGTACCGGCGTTTGAGTCGGCTATGGCTTGTCATCGCGTTGAACTGCAAGCGATTTGCGATAAGGCGCTTAAGCCTGATTTCAAGAATACAGTGCTAGCACTTGAGCAGTCGGGTGAACGTCTTCAGCGTGTGATAAATGTTTTCTATAACTTAACAGCCTCACACACTTCAAGTGAGCTGCAGGCAGTGGAGCGTGACATGGCTCCTCGCCTGGCTGCGCATTTTAATCAAATGATGCTTGATCAAGGACTTTTTACCCGGATCGATGCCTTATATCGCGATCGTGACCAACTAGAACTCGATCCGGAGTCAAGACGGGTGCTCGAGCGCTGGCATCTTGATTTTGTTCGAAGTGGCGTCAAACTTTCTGAGCCACAAAGGCTGCGCTTTGCCGAGATCACAGAACAACTTGCAAGCCTGTACACCGAGTTTTCGCAAAATGTATTGCATGATGAATCAAATTTTTCGATGGTTTTGCGCAGCGACGACGAATTAAAGGGATTGCCCGATTTCGTTCTTGCGTCGGCAAGGCAGGCTGCTATCGAACGCGAAGTGCCGGGTGATGACGCTCACGTCATCACGCTTGCCAGATCTTCTGTTACGCCTTTTATGACTTTTAGCCAACGTCGTGATCTTCGGCAAAAGCTCTGGGCTGCGTGGTGTGCCCGCGGCGAGCATGAGGGTGTTCATGACAACCGGCCTTTGATTGTTGAGATCCTAAAGCGCCGTCAGGAGATGGCAAGTCTTTTAGGCTATTCGAGCTATTCAGCTTATGCGCTTGATGACAGCATGGCGCAAACGCCCCAGGCAGCGCTAGGCCTACTCGAACGGGTCTGGGCGCCTGCTCGTTTGCGCGCTGAACAGGAAAAGCTTGAGATGGAAGCCTTAGCCTTATCGCAAGGTGAGGTGCTCAGTATCGAGGCTCATGACTGGCACTTTTGGGCCGAGCGTTTGCGAAAAGCGCGTTATAACTTGCAAGAATCAGAGCTTAAGCCTTATCTTCAACTCGACCGAATGGTTGATGCGATGTTCGATGTTGCCGGACGACTCTTCGGTTTGCAATTTAAACCGATTCATGATTTAAAACTTTACCATCCGAGTGTTAAGGCTTGGGAAGTATTGGGGCAGTCAGGGGAGCACGTCGGTGTGTTTCTTGGCGATAACTTTGCTCGAGCGAGCAAACGCTCCGGGGCCTGGATGAGTACTTACCGTGATCAGCATGCTTTGCTTCACCCACAGCGGCCGATCGTTGTCAATAATAATAACTTTTCACAGTCTGCCGGTCAGGCCTGTTTGCTCAGCTTAGACGATGCCCACACGCTTTTTCACGAATTTGGCCATGGACTGCATGGCCTACTATCCAAGGTTACTTATCCCAAACTGGCAGGGACAAGCGTTTTGCGTGACTTTGTTGAGTTTCCGTCACAACTTTTTGAGCACTGGCTGCTTCAACCTGAAATCCTCAAGCGTCACGCTTTGCATGTGGAAACCGGTGAGCCAATGCCTGATGAGCTGATCGAGAAAATTCTCAAAACCAAAACATTTAATCAAGGTTTTGCAACAGTCGAATATCTTTCATGTGCGCTTGCCGATCTTGATCTGCATCAGCGAAAGCATATCGAAGATCTCGATCTCGAACAGTTTGAGCAGGAACTCATGGCGAAGATTGCGATGCCCAGTGCAATTGGTCTTCGCCACCGTTTGCCTCACTTTTTGCATTTGTTTGCCGGCTCAGGTTATGCATCAGCCTACTATGTCTACCTTTGGGCTGAAGTGCTTGATGCCGATGGCTTTGAGGCCTTTGTTGAGGCGGGTGATGCTTTCGATCCCCTCTTGGCCAAGCGACTTCACGATCATGTGTATAGCGCAGGCAATCGCCATGAACCCATGCAGGCCTATGTTGCTTTTCGCGGTCGCAAGCCCGCCGTTGAAGCGCTTCTCAGGCAGCGTGGTTTGCAGTGAGGAAACGTTGTTTCATTTGACGTTGTCGGTAAAGTAGACCGACAACGATCAGCAGATTGACCAAATTCCAGGCGATGCCGTTCATGAAGGCTGCCTCGTATGAACCGCTTACATCGAAGATCCAGCCTGACATCCAACCGCCTAAGGCCATACCACCTAGTGTAAACATGATAACAATTCCGACGCGAGTGGCGGCCACTTGGGGTGGGAAGTATTCGCGAACAATAATGGCGTAGGCAGGGACGATACCGCCCTGGAAAAGCCCAAATAAGGCTGACACCAGAAATAGCGAGCTTAGGTCCTGAAACGGAATAAAGAGTAATAAGGCGAGGCCTTGCAGTACCGAACCTAGCAATAAGGTGCGCAGTCCGCCGATTCGATCAGAGATGAGGCCGAAGATCAGTCGGCTAACGACCCCAGCCGCCAGCATCACCGAGAGCATTTGTGCGCCCTTGACAGCTCCAAAACCAAGATCGGTACAATAAGCAACAATATGGACTTGTGGCATCGCCATCGCGATACAGCAGGCAACGCCAGCAAGACAAAGTAACGCCAAGAGCGCGCCCGCTGAAATGCCTAAGCTGTGTTCTGGGGATTGTGTGGGCTTGTTGTCCGCTTGGGGATTACTGCTTGCACCCTGCGCTTGATCGTTAGCGACGCTGCTTACAAGCACATGGCCAGGCGGCCGTCGCCTGAGGAGCAAAGCAAGCGGTAACATCGTCATAACGCAAAAGATGCCCACGCCCATCATGGTGTCGCGCCAACCATAAAGGTCAACCCAATGTCGCACCAAAGGAGGCCAAATAGCACCAGCCATGTAGTTGCCAGAAGCGACAATACCGACTGCAATCCCACGTCGCTTTACAAACCATAGCGATGCGTCGGCCATTAAGGGTGCGAAGCTCGATGAACTTCCGAGCATGCCAACCAAGAGGCCTTGAACAAGGCTAAAGTACCAAAGGCTTGCTGCACCGCCTCCAAGAAGAAATCCAGCGCTAAGACAGCTACCCCCGAGCATGATGGGAAGCCAAACGCCAAAGCGATCAGCAAGTTTTCCCATCAACACCCCGCCAACGCCAAAGCCAATCATCGTGAGCGTGTAGGGCAGTGAGGCATCTGCTCTTGCAACACCAAATTCTTGTTGGACCTCCGGCAGGACGATAATGGCCATGTACATACCGCTGCCGCCGATGATCATTAATAGCAGCGAGATACAAAGCCTGATCCAAGCGTAATTCGAATCGACGCCTTGGTGGTTGCTTGCGTCGATGGCATCTTTGTTGTGCATCCCGTCACAGTAGCAGATCTATAGCGACTTTGTTTTCGGCGTTCCATTATCTTTACAGCGCCTTGGCGAAATCCAAGATAGCTTCAGTCGCCATGCCAAAGGCTTGCGCTAAAGCAGCCTCCGAAGGCTTACGATGCAGGCTGTGCAATCGAGCGTACAGCTTAAATATTTGCTTGAGCGTGTTGAAGAAAATCAAACCAGCCAATTCTGGAGTAATCACATGATCAGTTATGAAGTGACCGACTGGGGTATGCCCTTGCAAAAGGCGATTCGTGAAACGCCCGTGCCACAAGGTACCGAGGTCTTGGTGCGCGTGACCTATTGTGGCGTTTGTCACTCAGATGTGCATATTCGGGATGGTTACTTTGATCTAGGGGGGGGCAAAAAGTTTCATATGTCCCAACGCGGGATGAAGCTGCCTGTCACCCTCGGTCATGAGCCCTATGGAACGGTGTTATCGGCTGGACCGCAAGCGCATGATGTGCCGATTGGCGAGGATCGACTGGTTTACCCTTGGACCGGTTGCGGCAGCTGTGCGCGTTGCTTAGAGGGTATGGACAACTGGTGCCCAACCCCGCGCTATATCGGTATTCAAAAATCAGGCGGCTACGGCGACCACATACTGGTGCCGCATCCGAAGTATTTGGTCGACGCAAGCGGTATTGATCCAAGTTATGCACCGATTCTGGCCTGCTCGGGGCTCACCACTTACAGCGCAGTCCGCAAACTGATGCCTTGTAAGCCAAGTGACTGGATCGTTGTGATGGGTGCAGGGGGTCTTGGTTTAATGGCAATTGCTGTCCTCAAAGCGCTCGGCCACGAGCAAATTGCGGTTTGTGAGATTCAGCGCAGCAAATGGGATGCTGCCAAGGAAGCCGGTGCAAGTGTATGTATTGATCCGCTCGATGAAAAGGCGCTGGAACAGCTGCAAGCGCTGCCTGGTGGGCTTTGGGGCGCTGTCGATTTGGTCGGAGCGGAAAGCACTGCTTCGCTTGCTATTGCAGCTTTGCGCAAAGGAGGGCGCTATGTGCTGGTTGGTCTTTACGGCGGTGAACTGTCTTTGTCACTCGTTCCTGTAGCACAACGTGCAACGACCATCCAGGGTTCTTATGTTGGGTCGCTACAAGAATTACGCGAGGTGGTCGAGCTTGCAAGAAGCGGTAAGCTCAAGCCGATTCCCACAGCGGTCTGTCGTATGGAAGAGGTGTCTGGCGTGCTTGATCAACTCAAGGCCGGGACCGTCATTGGAAGGGTGGTTGCCAAAGCCGCTTGACTTCCAAAGCGGCAAAGAGGCCTGACTTCCAGAAGCCAGGCCATGCCAAAGCAGCTTAACCTTAACTTAGCGCGTGAGCCGGGCTCGGTTTTATGTGGCATGGGACGCCCGGCTGAGTCGTAGCTTTTGCCATTGCATATAAAGTACGCCCGATAGCACGACGCATCCTCCGATAACTTGCTCGGGCATGGGCTGCACTTCAAACACGACGAGCGTGATGAGTACGGCAAACACAGGCACCATGTTTTGCCACATCACCCCCGCGTTGATGCCTAAACGAGCAACCCCGATGTTCCAGGTAACAGCACCTATAGCGGTGGAAAATGCCGCAGTGATGAAGAGGTTACGAATCGCCTCGATGGAAGGGTAAAAATTGGGTGGGCCGACCAAGCCCGTGCTCCAAGCGATCAACCAGAAAACGAGCAGGCACGGAATCGACCCAAGCGACGTGAGAAAGGTGCGCTGTAATTGTGGTACGCCGGCAGGAAACCAACGCTGAGAAAGAATTGAATAAGCTGTCCAGGCAGCGATCGAAAGCACAATCAGGATTTCCCCACCCTCAAGCGCAATACCTTGGGCGTTTCGTTCGGATCGACCATAAATAGCGATGGCTGCGCCGATAATTGTAAGCAGTGCTGCGCCCCAGAAGCCCTTTTCAAGCTTTGCGCCTGTCATAAGGCGAGTGGTCACTGCGCCGTAAACTGGCGAGCCCGCCATGATCGCTGCCGCTGTGATGGTGTTGGTATGCAAGAGTCCTAAGTTATAGAGCGTAAAGAAACAGCTCACACAAAGACTCATCAGCAATACCCGTGCTATCGGGATCGGGGATTGCAAGGAACGACGTCCCAGGCTGATCAGCACAGCCAATGCCAGCAGGCAAGAGGCAATCGTTAAGCGCAGCGGCGCAAGCCAAAAAGGATCAAAGCTTGCAAAAAGCGCTGCAGTTAGTGGGATATTTAAGCCCCACACCAAAGCAGCGTTGAGATAGCAGAGCGTTCCAATCCAGAAGCTTCGCGAGTTGGCAGATCGCTGCGAATCATCCATAAAAAACTGCACCCAGCCTCAACAGGGCATCCCCTTATCTGGGCGCAGACTCAACCTCCCGCGACCAACGTTCAACAAGACGCTTACGCTCGGCCCCTTTGCCATACTTCTCAAAGTCATAGCGGATAAGCTTTACCCCATCCATGCTCGGTATACGTGGGTCTGGCTTAAAAGTCTTGTTGGCTGGGTATTGAAGCGAGTTGGACTTTCCACCGAGCGCCTGACCTTCAGCGCTCATCAAAAAATCGTAATACTGGAGCGCGGCTTCGCGGTTTTTCGAACCCTTAACGAGGGCGATCCCACCGATTTCATAAGAGGTGCCCTCGCAAGGCGCAACGGTTTTGACAGGAAACTTGTTCGTTATTCGTTCGAGTTCAAAGCCAAATAGAAAACTCACACCAATGGCCACTTCACCACGTGCGACCGATCGGGACTGTGCGGTGCCACTGCGAGTGTACTGAGTCACGTTTTTATGCAATTGCTTCATGTAGTCGAAGGCTGCATCCTCACCCATGAGCTGCACAAGTCCGGCCAGAATCGTGTAGGCGGTACCGCTTGAGGCAGGGTGTGAAATCTCGATTTCGCCTCGATAGCGCTGATCAACGAGATCCTTCCAACAAGTTGGAATCGGAAGTTTTTTCTTTTTTAAGATTTCTTCGTTATAACCAAATCCAATGGCGCTTGTGTAAAACCCACCGACCATGTTTTGGCTCATTGCGTACTGGCGCACCGACCAAGCATGTAAATCATTCATGTAACTCGGACGATATGCATCAAGCAGCCCAAGCTCGGCCGCTTGCAAAAACGGGTCTCCTGTTCCTCCCCACCAAATATCCGTCTTTGGGTTGGCCGATTCAGCACGTAATTGCGCCAGCGCTTCGCCGGTCGCCTTTCGAGTTTGCAAGACCCGAATACCAGTCTTCTTCGAAAAGCTGCTTGCAGCCAGATCGCACCAAGATTGGTCGGTCGCACAAATCGCAACAACGGACTTTGATTGCGCACTTGCGCTTTGGAGCACAGCCAGTGCATGGGAGGCCGCGATAAGCAATAGAACCGTTAGCAGTCGCATGGGATTTGTGTTTAGGCTTGTCAGCGTAGGTGTGTTGAAACCGCGTGAAAGGCCTTTTGGCTCATTCAAGCAGGTCCTTATAAGCATGCCAGGTGGCATGGCCAATCAAAGGGGCGGTAATTGCAAGCAGTGGCAAGAAGAACGCAAGGCTTGTACCAATAAGCAGTACGATCAAAAAGGCCCAAAGAAGCATCACCATGGGGTTACGCCACAAGGCGTGGACACTACGAAATATGGCCTCCATGGTGTCGCAAGGTCGATCGAGCATAAAAGGCACCGATACCACCGACAAAGCAAATGCAAGCGAGGCGAAAACTGAACCAACTGCCGCCCAAACAAGGATGAAGTCAAGATTACCTAAGCTGAGGATCCGCTCAATGACGCCGGCGACCGTAGGCATTTCATGGGGTGACAGCAAGGCAAAGATAACCACCGAAACACGGGCCCACACAATCATCAAAAAAGTCAGGATTGCTGCGAAAAAAGCAATCGATTTGACATTACGACGCCACGCTAAAAGGCTCGCAGTCAAATCAGGAGGGGTACCTTCTTCACGCTGTCTCGACAACTCGTAGACACCGCAACAAATAAACGGGCCCATCAGAAAAAAACCGGCTGTCAATCCCATGGTCATCTGCCAAAGGGTTGAGTACATCCAGTGCACTGATAAACCCATTAGGACAAAAATTCCGCCATAAAGCATGCCGAGAAAGCGCGTCTCGTTGAGATCGCGCCAGCCGCGAGCGAGCCACCGCAACGGCGAGGACAAAGGGATCTGTTGTGGTGGCTGGCTAGGCACCGATTCGGAGATGCTTTGCATCATCCGGCTACTTTACACTCGCAGCGTCAATCCTGCATGACTTCTTGGGCTTAGCGGAGCGAAAATCGGCCAAAAAACGAACTTATTTTAAGCACGACCTACGATCGATGCGCTGGCAAACAAATCCTTTAGCAAGGCCAGAGCCGCTGAGCCCGATATAGCAAATGGATCGAGCTCCGGTAAAGGACAGTACTTAAGAATGACTGAGGGATTGATCTTTTCAAGATTGACCTGACCCATGGTCCAACTGCCGAAGATCCGCTCGTTGATTTCCTCATAGTGCAGGAGACTGACGTCGGTGTGGCGCTGATCCTGGACAATTTGTCCATACACCCGATTAATTGCAACACGATCGCCTTCTATTAACTGCAAAAAGGCTTGTTCGCTAAAACACAGCACGCCGGTGATACCGTGTTGAGGGTTATTTTCCCTGCAGCTTTTGAGAATATCGTCAACCAAACTATTTGCGCTTTGTTGCGCAGGACGGCTTGCATAAAGGAGTCGAACCAGCATGGGCTTAGGCCTTTTTTGATTGGATCAGCGAGAGAAATTCACGGCGCAAGTTGGCGTCCTTTAAAAAGGACCCGCGCATCACCGAGTTAATCATACGGGAGTCAACATCTTTGACCCCGCGCCAGTGCATGCAAAAGTGATCGGCCTCCATCACGATGGCCAAGCCATCAGGTGACATTTTCTCCTGCAGTACATCGGCAAGTTGGACAACGGCTTCCTCCTGGATCTGAGGGCGGCTCATGATCCAGTCAGCCATACGCGCGTATTTCGATAGGCCAATGAGATTAGAGTGTTCGTTGGGCATCACACCAACCCAAACATGGCCCATGATCGGACACAAGTGGTGCGAGCAGGCGCTGCGCACTGTGATTGGACCGATGATCATCAACTCATTGAGGTTGGATACATTTGGAAACTCGGTCAAGGCAGGCATCGGTTGATAGCGCCCGCGAAACACTTCCTGCAAAAACATTTTCGCCACGCGTCGGCCGGTCTCCTGGGTGTTGTGATCGCTCTCGGTATCGATGACGAGGCTCTTGAGCACTTTTTCCATTTGTGCTTGCACTTCGCCAAGCAGTAAATCGAGTTCGCCAGGTTCAATAAATTCGGCGATATTGTCGTTTGCATGAAAGCGGGCACCAGCTTGCTTGACACGGCGCCTTATGCTTTCAGAGATCGGGACGCCCATCGAATCGTCAATGCTTTCGCGCTCTAGCGCTTGAGCAGCGAAATCGGGCAAGTTTGCGTTCATCATGAGCGCCTTCTTTTTGAGGAGTGGACTTCTAAGGGTAAACCCGTTCCACGCTGGTGCATGCGAGCGACCCCAGGCCAAAGGAGGGGATTTGCCCTCTTGTTTCGTGCCTGATTTGCGGCAATACTGATGCCATGACAAGCCATGCCGAAGCTCTCGCCGAATGGTTGGTGCAACAGCACCAGGACCGTGCGCCATTGCGCGCTGTACCTGGCGATTTTGCGCCCGAGTCCAGAGCCCAAGCAGTCGAGGCGCAGCAGGCATTTGTCGATATTAAGGCGCGGTATTGCGGTGAGGCCATTGGCTGGAAGATTGCACTTGCAACGCCGGTGATGCAGGCCATGGTTGGTCTTGATGCACCCATTGCAGGCCGTTTGCATAGTAAACAGGTGATTGATTCGCCAGCAAAGACCGAATCGGCGAGCTATGGAAGGCTTTTGGTCGAGTTTGAAATAGCTGTTCGCATAGCGTCAGATCTCAAGCCGCCACGCGGTCGGGGTACCAGCCGACATGATCGCTACAGTGTTTTAGACGCCGTTGATGCTGTTGCGCCTGCGATGGAACTGGCTGACGATCGCTGTGCTGATTACGACAAGATGGCCCAGCATGGCTTGCAACTGCTCGCAGACAACGCGTGGAATGAAGGTGCGATCCTCGGTCGATGGCGCCGTGACTGGCGCAGCCTGGGTAGCGCTAATGAAGGTATCGGCAGCTTGAGTGGAACTGCCTTGATCAACGACGAAGTGGTTGGGCAGGGCTACGGCCGTGACCTTATGGGGCACCCGCTTGAAGCGCTCGCATGGCTGGCCAATGAGGCCAACGATCGCGGCACTTATCTTTGTAAAGGTCAGATCGCAATTTTGGGATCCTTGGTGCGCTCGAAATTTCCAAATCCTGGCGACCGGCTCAAGTTCGAACTCGAAGGCTTTGAGCCGATCTATTTACGTATTACTTAAACCCTCAAAAACGATTGATCGATCATGCTCCAGGTTGATGTAATTGCTGGATCGATGCAAGTGTTGAAAGCTTAGCGAGTTGAGCAAATAGGCGTTTGCCGTCAACACCTTGAGCCCTTGAAGCACAGTCCAGGAATTTCCCCTCGAGTTCTTCGATGCTCAAGGGGTTCATAGCATTACCTTTGGCAAATCGAATCTCGCCGGTGTCAAGCACCGAACCGTTGCGTAACTTGAGGCGCACTCTGTCTGCGTAAGAAAATGCAGGCTCAATCGGGCAGTTTTGCTCATTGATTGAAATCTTCAACTTTGAAAATTGTTCGCGGACGTCGTCCTTAGCAACCACTTGATCGGTCAATTGGTTCAAGCCGACGGCGCCTTCGACCAGGGCCGATGCGACTGCAAACTGCAGGCTAAACTTCGCCTCCAGACCGGTGCTTGGCTGATGGTTACGAAGCATCGAAGCTTGCGCCACACCAATGACAGCCTCAACCGACTCAACATCATCAGGCTTGAGTTGGTGTTGATTGCGCAAGGCGAGTACGCCATCAATAACACGATGGGTCGCATAACAGAGTGGGTAGCGTTTGATGCTCAATCCCGCATGCAAAATCTTCCACGGTTGCCCAAGGGTGTCGGCAGGGCTCATTCGGTCAACATCGTTATGCTCTGAGATAGCTTTAAGAAAGCCCGCATGATGTTCCATGGCGTCGGGGGTTCCAGTCATACCCAAACGCGCAAGCCGCATCGCACTAATGCCGTGGCTAGCAGCCATCCCTGCATGAAAGGGCTTGGTCATTGTGCCGAAATTGGCAACCAGGCCGCTGGCGAAAGAGCCTGCGATCGCAAGCCCCATTTGGCATGTATGCTCATCATCCCGATTGAGATAGCCACAGGCTGCAGCGGCACCAATAACACCGAAAACCGCAGTCGGGTGCCACCCCTTCAGGTGATGGGAGCCTTTCTCGCGCGCAACCAGATCGGCCCAAATTTCATAACCAACAAGATAGGCGGTGACCACATCGCTGCCGCTACTGTTTAGGCGCTGTGCTTCAGCAAGAATAGCGGGCACTAAAACCGTTGATGGGTGGCCACCGAGTGCAACATCGTCAAAATCAAGTGCATGCGCTGCAGCGCCATTAATCCATGCGGCTGCCTCCGAGCTAGCCATCTCACGGCCAAGCAATACGCTGGAGTTTGCCGGGCCTTGTGCCGTTGAACCCGCACCAAGCCATTGCCGCACAAGGCCAACAACAGGTTCGTCACGCCCTGCAATCATGGTGCCAATGGTATCGATAAAGCCGGTGATTGCCCGTTGCGCAGCATCGGGTGGCACGGTGATCGACGCAGCATTCGCTATAAATGAAGCGTATTGTTGTGTTAGGGCGGCTACCTTGCCCGCTTTACTTGGGCTTGGCTTATGTTCTGCGCATTGGCTTGTCTCGGTCGTCATGTTGAATTCTCCTGATCGTCAGCCCATGAGATCATTCATAGCTGCGTTTAGATATAAAATAAATGTCGTTATACTAATAAGATCTTGGCATCCCTAAGACATGCTCGGCAACATAGGCAAGGATGAGGTTAGTCGATACCGGCGCAATTTGCATCAGACGGGTTTCTCGCCACTTGCGTTCAATATCGTACTCACGGGCATAACTAAATCCACCGTGAGTTTGCATGCAGGCCTCGCCGGCGTGCCAGGCCGCTTCGGAGGCCAGCATTTTGCCCATATTGGCCGAATCGCCACAGGGAAGTCCGGCTTCAAAGAGAGCAGCTGCTTTTCGCAGCATCAATTCGGCCGCATCGGTTTCGGCGTGGGCTCTTGCAATCGGAAACTGGATGCCCTGATTCATCCCGATAGGCCGGCCAAATACCACCCGCTCACTTGCATAGTGGCTTGCTTTAGCTATAAACCAGCGTGCGTCACCGATGGCCTCCGAGCCAACTAAGATGCGCTCGGCATTCATACCATCAAGGATGTAGCGAAATCCCTTGCCCTCTTCACCGATAAGGCTAGCGGCTGGAATCCGCATGTTGTCAAAAAACACTTCGGTCGTGTTGTGGTTGATCATGGCATCGATCGGTCTGATGCTAAGACCACGGTCAAGCACATCACGCATGTCGATCAAAAACACCGATAAACCCTCGGTTTTCCGCTGGACTTGATCGATTGGCGTGGTACGCGCGAGCAGGAGCATCAGGTCCGAATGCCTAGCCCTTGAGGTCCAAACCTTTTGGCCATTAACCACATAATGCTCGCCATCGCGCTGCGCTCTTGTTTTCAGTTGGGTGGTGTCGGTACCACTTGTAGGCTCGGTCACACCGAAAGCTTGCAAGCGCAATGTTCCAGAAGCAATTTGAGGTAGGTACTTTTCCTTTTGCGCTGTTGAACCATGCCTAAGTAAGGTTCCCATGATGTACATCTGGGCATGACAAGCGCCTGCGTTACAACCATTAGCATGGATTTCTTCGAGAATCGCCGCTGCCGCACTCAGTGGAAGTCCCGCGCCTCCGTAGGCTTCAGGAATGAGTGCTGCCAGATAGCCTGATTCGGTCAAAGCTTGCACAAAAGCGCTTGGATACGCTTGCTCATCTTCAAGCGCCCGCCAATAACTCCCTGGGAAATCTTTGCAAATCTTTCTAATTTGCTCTCTTATATCGATCCAATTTTCGCCCAGATCGATCTTAACTTGCTCTTGACCGAGTTTCTCGCTGACAGCATTCATGCCAAAACCTCCACGGGAAAACCAGTGCCTAGGCGTTGATAACCTTTTGGCAGACCTGCTCTTGCGAGGCCACCGTGCATCTCGATATCGGGCAAAGACTCTGTAACGATATCGCGTACCGCCACGAGCGCCTGTAAATCGACCCCTGTCCTTAAACCCATGCCGTCGAGCATGAAACACAAATCGTCCATGACGATGTTACCCGTTGCCCCTGGAGCGAAGGGGCAGCCTCCAAGTCCAGCAAGCGAGGCGTCAAACCGGCTACACCCTGCTTCAAGCGCGGCCAGAACGTTGGCAAGGCCCGTACCCCGGGTGTCATGAAAATGAGCACCAACCGGCACATCGCCTGCGAGCTTGATGACTTGTTCAAAGGTGCTACGCACAAGCTTAGGCGTTGCGACGCCAACGGTATCAGCGACGACGATTTCATCGGCGCCAGCTTTTATTAAGGCTTCCGCGTAGTGAAGAACCGACTTGGTCGATACCGGACCTTCGTAGGAGCAACCAAGTGCCGTCGATAGTCCGCCTACGATTGTTGGACGAGCTGATGGCTCGATTGCATCGCGCATGGCACAGATTCTGGCAAAGTCCGCAAGTGATTCTTCTCTTGAACGGCGAACATTTTTCTCGTTATGTGTTTTAGATACTGACATTACGAAATTGAGTTTGTGAACTTTCAGATCAAAGCCTCGCTCGGCACCGCGCGCATTTGGGATCAAAGCAGCAACGATGAGTGAGGGGATCTTCAATGATTCAATGCTGAGTGTCTCTGCATCAACAAATTGAGGAATCAGTTTGGCTGGAACATAAGAGGTCACTTCAATTTCTGGAACACCTGCTGCAGCTTCAGCCCTAACCCAGGCTAGCTTGGCCTCAGTCGGCATAAAGCTAGGGTGAATTTGCAAGCCGTCGCGCAATCCGACCTCGCGTACCAATACGTCGCGATGAGGGTCTTGGGTTGATTGCATAGCCTTGGTTCTCCTGGGTTGATTAGAGGTTGCTTTGATCGGTCGGTTCTTAGACCTTGCCGCTATCGCCCTTTGAATTGCGGCTTTCGTTTTTCATTAAAGGCTGCAACTCCTTCGAGTCGATCCTCGGTGTCGACTAAATGGTTATAAGCTTCAACCTCAAAGCGAAAGGCCGTTCTTAATTCCATTTGCATACCGTAGCGAATCGATTTTTTTGCTTGCTTTACAGAAAGCGGCGCATTCTCTGCAATCCGTTGTGCTGTTTGCAAGGCTTGTGATATCACTTCGTCAGCTGGAAAAACTGCATTTAGCACCCCCCAGGCTAATGCTTGCTGGGCATCGAAGGGTCGCGCAGTAAGAATGACTTCTTTGGCTCTTCGCTCGCCGATAGCCCGAGGAAGATTCTGCGTGCCACCAGCGCCGGGCATAATGCCAATACTCACCTCCGTTAAGGCAAATCGGGCATCTTCTGAGCCGTATGCAAAATCACAAGCGAGCACTGTTTCAAGTCCGCCGGCATAGGCGTGCCCATTGACTGCTGCGATGACCGGTATAGGAAGATCGGTGAGTGTCCAGTATTGACGCTCAAAAAGTTCGTGCTGCTTTTGCCAGGTTTCTCGACTCATGCCGTTGCGTTCTTTCAGGTCACCGCCTGCACAAAAAATCCGATTGCCAGTACCTGCCAAAACAATGCAACGAATATCTTCTGCGTCTTCGGTAAGCATCGTCCAAAGTCGCAACAAATCACGCCCCATTTGCGTGTTGATTGCGTTACCCACTGAGGGGCGGTTGAGGCTTACCAGCAGCACATGTGGCGCAGCGAGCTGACAGCTCAGCGTCTCAAATGATGTGGCCAAGACGTCTTTTGCGTGTGACCGCTGATCGTGTTGCGTCATGGTGTTGTCTTTCGATGGTTGCTTGAATAGTCCGCCATATTGAAATGGCTGGGCTCAGTCGAAGCTTCGGAGGCATGCTGGTGTGCCCTAAGGATACCGTCAGTCATGTGTTGCCATTGGGCGTTGGCTTCACCAAGCGTCGGTGCGGCCGATCGGCTCTTGGGTCTTTCACCATTAAGCCTAAGTGGTAGCCCAATGGTTTGATAGCTTGCGTCAGGTAGTGACTGAAGCAGTCCCATCGCTGCCATCTGTGGGTGATCAAGTAGTTGTTCTGTATTTTGTACGGGTGCGCAAGGAATGCCGGCCTCATCAAGTAATTGTTGCCATTGCCCGCTGCTGCGCTGAAGCATACGTGCTTCGATCAGGCTGTAAATGAGTGCTTCATGGATTACCCGTTGAGGATTGGAGCTAAAGCGAGGATCCTCCGCCCATTGGGGCTCTCCAAGTACGGATGCTAATCGTTTGAACAATCCATCGCTGCCTGCAGAAATCACTAGGTACTGCTGATCGCTACATAAATAAGCGCGATAAGGTACGATTCCTTTCGAGCCTGATCCTTGTCTTGTTGGTACCTCTCCCGAACCCTGATATTGGGCAGCGGGAATGGTCATCAACGATGCGGCTGTTTCAAAAAGTGAAACATCAACCACAGTACCTTTGCCGCTTTGTTTGCGTTCGAGCAGTGCGGCGAGAATGCCGATCACAGCCCAGCTGCCTGTGCCCATATCGATAATGGAGGGGCCAACCCGCACAGGTGGTCGACCTTCCTCACCAGTGACGCTCATGATGCCGCTGAAAGCCTGCATCAAAGGATCGTAGCCTGGGCGTTTTGCCATCGGCCCAAGCTCGCCGAAGGCGCCGATGTTGCAGTAAATCAGCGAGGGTTTGCCTGCCCGAAGAGTTTCAGCGTCAAGACCGAGTACCTGAACCTGCCCTGGCCTTAAGTTTTGCAAGACAACATCAACCCGATCCTGAATGAAAACCTTCAGTGCTTGCAAGCTTGAAGGATCGCGCAAATTACAACTTACCGATCGTTTATTACGATTCAAACATTGGAACACTGCCGACGCTTCCGCCAAATAGGGCGGCGCCCAACGTCTTGCGTCATCGCCTTCTGGCTTTTCGATCTTCCACACTTCGGCGCCAAGATCACTCAGTGTTTGGGCGGCAAAAGGGGCGGCAACACTATGTCCAAGCTCAATGACTGTGATCCCCTGCAATGGCAGGGATGAGCAAGACGCCTGTGTTGGGTTCACGTTGGCTTCAGGGTCGAGCGCGCTTGCGGCGTTGTTGAGCGTGTGTGTATTCATATGTTGTTTTCAGCTTGCTTGCATGATGTTTTCAGCACTCTTCGATGTCAAACTTCAATATTCAATAATCCGAACAACCAAGCATTTTGTGAGCCGACAGCATGAATCAGATCGATCCAATTGCCGCAAGTGCGGCTGATCCGGCGTTTTTAGCCTTTACCGCCAAGCCAGTGAGCGCGCAAGAGTGGGAGAGTCATTTCAATCCGCGAGCAGCCGTTCCTGGCTTTGCAAGCTATCAAGAACAGCAAGCTATGCGTTCGGCGGCTTTTCGCGCATCCTTGCAGACGACACAGTGGCAGGCTGATCTGGCCTACGGACGCGGTGAACGGCATCGCCTGGACTGGTTCAAGGGACGCGAAGGCGGACCGGTCCACGTCTTCTTTCATGGCGGATACTGGCGAGGAGGCGATCGAAAAAATGTTTCCTTGCTCGCCAGACACTTGCAGGCTGCAGGTATCCATGTGGTCATCCCTAGCTATGACCTGTGCCCCGAGGTGAGCCTGACGCAAACGGTAGAAAGCGCGAAACAGGCGCTTGCCTGGATCGCTCGGAAAGCCAGTGATATGAGTGCCAACGCTGGGCAGATCTCGATCTCAGGCCACTCTGCCGGGGCGCATCTTTGCTCCATGCTGCTTGCCCATGACTGGCGCTTGGATCAATTGCCTGCGTCCTTGATAAAAGCGGCGGTGTTTAGCAGTGGCGTCTTTGATCCTTCCGTGGCTCTTTATATATCGGTGAACGAGGAGATTCGACTCAACCCGGCGGTTGCTCAGATGAACAACAGTATGCTCAGGCCAGTGCGGCATCACGCTGCAAGCTGGGTGACCGTAGGCGGCGCAGAGCCTTGGCGCTGGATCGAGTTAAGCTTGCAATATAGTCAGCACCTTCGAAGGCAGGGCATTGACGCGGCCCTTGAGGTGATTCCGGGATTCAATCACTTTTCAATCCTCGACAGTCTTGATGATCCAGAGTCCTCTTTGAGTCGTTGCCTGATGAAAGCCGCCTGCTTTGCAGCAGCGAATGCTGAGTCTTCAAATCTTGTGGGAGCTTGAGTCCATGGTGGCCAAAGCAGTCAAGGGACTAAGCGCTGAAGACTTGTGGCGAATCGAACGCATCGCTACGCCTGAGATTAGCCCTTGCGGGCGTAAAGCGGTATTTTCGGTCACGCGCTATGATATGAATAGCAATGTAGGTCGAAGCAATTTGTATTGGGTCGATCT